>Ga0265298_10000316_pt1 | contig 73460 bp, 53 predicted proteins | sample AusTroGonzalo_MG_3_FD_193486 | JGI IMG/M metagenome (GOLD analysis project Ga0265298, IMG submission 193486) | Bovine rumen microbial communities from tropical cattle in Woodstock, Queensland, Australia - Gonzalo_01 | ecosystem: Host-associated > Mammals > Digestive system > Stomach > Rumen ... | reverse complement strand
CTAGAGTTGAATCATGAAAAGTGAATGATTATGGCTTCAGAATTATCAACCACAAGAAAGACCATCGTTGGCGTCCAATTTCTCTTTGTCGCCTTTGGATCAACGGTCTTAGTTCCTCTACTCGTAGGTCTTGATCCTGCTACAGCGTTGTTTACGGCAGGTGTAGGTACGTTTATCTTCCATCTGGTTACCAAAGGCATGGTGCCTATTTTCCTAGGCAGTAGCTTTGCTTTCATCGCTCCGATTATCTCTGCCTCACAACAGTGGGGAATGCCTGGTACTATAGCAGGTATTGCAGGTGTGGCGTTGGTATATTTTATCATGTCGGCACTAATCAAGTGGCAGGGACGCAGACTCTTGGACCGTCTCTTTCCACCAGTCGTTATTGGTCCCGTGATTATCCTGATTGGTTTGTCATTGTCGCCTGCTGCCGTGAATATGGCAAAAGAAAACTGGCTATTGGCGTTTATCTCTTTGATGACGGCGATTATTGTACTTGTTTTCGGCAAGGGGCTCGTAAAACTTGTGCCCGTGGTGATTGGTATCATTGTCGGCTATCTTGTGGCACTCTGTATGGGAATTGTCGATCTGTCGGCTGTCGGAGCAGCCCCGTGGTTTGCACTTCCCAATAGCATTTCCCATTTCCAATTGCCGCAGTTTGCATGGGAACCGTTTGTGTTTATGATTCCTGTAGCGATTGCGCCGGTGATTGAGCATATCGGCGATGTCTATGTTGTCAGCGCTGTAGCAGATAAGGACTTTGTGAAAAATCCCGGATTGCATCGGACGATGTTGGGTGATGGATTGGCCTGTCTGTTTGCCTCTTTCTTCGGTGGTCCTCCTGTGACTACCTATTCAGAAGTGACAGGTGCTATGCAGATTACGCGTGTCACTCATCCGCAGGTGATTCGTATTGCTGCTGGTACGGCCATCGTGTTTTCCGTCATCGGCAAACTCTCGGCATTATTGCAGAGTATCCCTTCTGCTGTGCTTGGAGGCATTATGTTGCTGCTCTTTGGAACGATAGCCTCTGTGGGCGTGCAGAATCTGATTCAGCATAAGGTGGATTTGAACCAGACACGTAATATTATCATTGTTTCGGTAACGCTAACGATGGGTATTGGCGGCGCAATTCTCACTTTTGGCACTTTCTCAATCAGTGGTATTGGACTCTCTGCTGTTATCGGTGTTCTGTTGAACTTATTACTCCCGATGAAAAAAGAGGCATAGTGAAGGAAGCCGCAACGGTGTCCTATATGTATACTTTTATCTCCTCGAATGCTAAACAGGTTGTTTAGCGTCCGAGGAGATGCTTTAAAGAACGTAGTAAGAAGTCGTTACAGCTTCAAACCGTTGTCTATGACCATCTGCCTCATGTTCTTCAACAGGTCACTTGCAAATATAAAGTCTGTGAGCCGTTTGTTGGAAGACCCCATGACTTGACTGCTCACGCCCTGCCATTCTTTTGTTCCCTCGTAGATGAAGATGATGTTCTCGCCGATACCCATCACAGAATTCATGTCGTGGGTGTTGATGATGGTTGTCATGTTAAACTCACGTGTGATACTCTGCAGGAGCTCGTCGATGACGAGTGATGTCTTGGGGTCGAGACCAGAATTGGGCTCGTCACAGAAGAGATATTTCGGGTTTAACGCAATCGCACGTGCGATTGCTACACGCTTCTGCATGCCACCAGAGATTTCTCCAGGGAACTTGTCGTCGGCTCCTTTCAGGTTGACACGGTCCAAACATTCCTGCGCCCGATGGATACGCTCGCGAAGTGTCATATTGGAGAACATGTCTAGGGGAAACATCACATTCTCAAGTACGGTTAGTGAGTCAAAGAGGGCTGCACTCTGGAAAATCATTCCCATCTCTCGCCGCATCATAATCTTTTCATGCTTCGTCATATTGATGAAGTCACGACCATCGTATAGAACTTGTCCGCTTGTGGGCTCTAGCAGTCCTACGAGGTTTTTCATGAGAACGGTTTTTCCTGATCCACTCTGTCCGATGATCAGGTTTGTCTTGCCGTCTTCGAAAACGGTACTGATGTTCTTCAATACCTCCTTCTCGTCGAAGCTTTTATAGAGATTCTTGACTTCAATCATGATAATAGCTGTGTTAAAAAGACATCGCTACAGAGGATGAGTGCACTTGATGATACGACGGCGTCTGTACTCGCTTTACCGACATTGACAGAGCCGCCCTCCACTGTGTAGCCGAAATAAGCGGGTACGCTGGTGATGATAAATGCGAAGAAGAGACTTTTTATGATACTCATCCATACAAACCAAGGTATAAAGGCATGTTGCAGGCCAAGTGTCAGGTCGTCGGGTGGCATGATATGTCCGATGTAAGAGGTGGCATAAGCTCCCACGATACCCATGGCTGATGAGAAGATCACCAGGAAGGGCATGATGGTGAGCAGGCCGACGATCTTCGGCAGGATCAGATAACAGGCAGAGTTGACACCCATGATGTCGAGGGCGTCGATCTGCTGTGTCACGCGCATCGTACCAATCTCCGAGGCGATGTTCGACCCCACCTTTCCGGCCAGGATCAGACACATGATCGAGCTGGAGAACTCCAGCAGCATGATCTCGCGGGTGGTGTAGCCTGCGACCCACCGTGGCATCCAAGGACTCTCAATATTGATCTTCATCTGGATACATATCACAGCTCCGATGAAGAAAGATATGAGTAATACAATACCGATTGAGTCGACGCCAAGTTGGGCCATCTCTTTCACATATTGTTTCAGGAACATTCTCATGCGTTCTGGCCTTGAGAAAGTACGTCCCATCAGCATCAAGTATCGGCCGAATGTGGTCAGCCATTTCTGTATAAGCATCTTTAATGTAGATTTTGGTGGCAAAGTTACGAAAAGTCGAGAGCAGAACAAAAGATTTTAATCTTTTTTATGCCGAGACGCAGTAACTTCGCGTTCGAATGACCGCAGAGTTACGAAAAGTCGAGAGCAGAACAAAAGATTTTAATCTTTTTTATGCCGAGACGCAGTAACTTCGTGATTTCTCACAAAGTAACGAAAAATAAGTTATACTTAGAAAAAAAGAACTCAGTTTCTTTGTTTTGCGCTCGTTTATTCGTAATTTTGCATCCAAATCAGACATCAATATGGAAGAAAAACAGATGGAAGAGCGCTTGGTGCTTCGTACGGAAGGACTTGTCAAACGGTATGGGAAACGTACGGTTGTCAATGACGTGAGTTTTGATGTGAAGCAAGGTGAGATTGTCGGATTGCTTGGACCAAACGGCGCGGGGAAAACGACTTCTTTTTATATGACGACAGGTTTGATAGTTCCCAATGGGGGACATATTTATCTGGGCGATGTGGATGTGACGACATTCCCGGTCTACAAACGTGCCCGTGCCGGAATCGGCTATTTGGCTCAGGAGGCTAGCGTGTTCCGTAAGATGAGTGTTGAAGATAACATTCTTTCTGTATTGGAGATGACAGGTAAGCCGCGCGATTATCAGTTGAATAAGTTGGAAGAACTGATTAAGGAGTTCCGTCTGCAGAAGGTGCGTAAAAATAAAGGTGACCAACTATCTGGTGGAGAGCGACGCAGAACGGAGATTGCCCGATGCTTGGCTATTGAACCGAAGTTTATCATGCTTGATGAGCCTTTTGCTGGTGTTGACCCTATTGCTGTGGAAGACATCCAACAGATTGTATGGAAATTAAAGTATCGTAATATTGGAATCCTGATAACGGACCATAATGTTCAGGAGACTCTTTCTATTACTGATCGTGCCTATCTCCTGTTCGAAGGACGTATCTTGTTCCAAGGCAGTCCTGAGGAGTTGGCCGAGAATAAGATTGTGCGGGAAAAGTACTTGTCGAACTCCTTTGTCTTGCGGAAGAAAGACTTCCAGTTGCTGGAAGAAGTACGGAAGGCAAGAGAGGAGGAGTAATGTGTTAAAAAAACGAAATTGTTCGAGTATTACGTCAATTATGTGTACTTTTGCACCTCAAAATTTGATTTACATATTTAATAAGGTATAAAGAAGATGAAAATTACATTCGATTGTGCCGATAAGATCAACGGTCTTTTGACAATGACCGTAGAGCCGGCAGACTATCAGGAACAGGTAGAAAAGACGTTGAAGAGCTATCGCAAGAAAGCCCAGGTTCCAGGATTCCGTCCGGGCATGGTTCCCATGGGGCTGATCAAAAAGCAGTATGGCACAGCCGTGAAGGTTGATGAGGTCAATAAGCTGATGGGTGAGAAACTTTATGAATACATCCGTGAGAATAAGATTCAGATGTTGGGTGAGCCGCTTCCTAACGAGAAGCAGAAGCCTCAGGACTTTGAGGCCGAAGGACCCCTGGAGTTCGTGTTTGACATCGCTGTGGCACCTGAATTCAAGGCGGAGTTGACAGGACGCGATAAGATTGATTATTATACGATTAAGGTTGACGACAAGTTGATCGACCAGCAGGTGGAGATGTACGCCTCTCAGGGCGGTGAGTTCGTAAAGGCTGAGGTGTTCAGCGGCAACGATACAATTACGGGTGACCTCCGTGAGCTCGATAAGAAAGGAAACACCAAAGAAGGTGGTATCACCACAGAGGGTGGTATGGTGATGCCTGCATATATCAAGGCAGAAGATCAGAAGAAGTTGTTTGATGGTGTCAAGGTTGGTGATATTATCACCTTCAATCCGAAAAAGGCATATCCTGATAACGACGCAGAGGTCGCTGCTCTGTTGAAGGTTGAGAAAGATCAGGTTAAGGACCTTACATCAGATTTCAGTTATCAGATCACAGAGATTCGTCATTTCCAGCCCGCAGAGGTGAACCAAGCTCTTTTCGACAGAGTCTTTGGTGAGGGAAATGTGAAGGATGAAAAGGAGTTCCGCGAGAAGATCGCAGAGATGTTGAAGACACAGTTGGTTAGCAACAGTGATTATAAGTTCATGCTTGACGTGCGTGCCCACATGGAGAAGAAAGTTGGTAAGCTGGAATTCCCTGAGGCTTTGTTGAAGCGTGTGATGATTCAGAATAATCAGGAGAAGGGCGCCGACTATGTGGAGAAGAACTTCGATGGAAGCATCCAAGAGTTGAAGTGGCACTTGATCAAGGAGCAGATCGTTACGGCTCAGAACATTAAGGTTGAGGATGATGATCTGAAGGCTGTTGCTAAGGATGCAATCCGTCAGCAGTTTGCTCAGTATGGCATGAGCAATGTGCCCGATGATGTTCTGGAGAACTATGCGGCTGAGCAGTTGAAGAAACGCGAGAATCTTGACAACTTTGTTGATCGTGCTGTTGATGTGAAACTGACGGAGGCCCTCAAGAAGGTTGTGAAACTGAATGAGAAGGAAGTCTCGTTGGATGAATTCAACAAGCTGATGCAAGAAAAATAAGATATTTTAGCAAAAAATAACCCCCTGTATAGAGAGGTTATCGACTTTTTTGATTATCTTTGTGTCCCAATCACAAGGTAAAGAAGGGTCGATAACCTTTTTTATGCATAAAACGAAAGGAAGCAATGATATGTTAAAGAATGATTTTAGGAAATATGCTACAAAGCATCTGGGGATGGATGGCTTGACATTGGATGAGGTGATGAGGGCTCAGGCTCAGTACCTGAATCCATATATCTTGGAGGAACGCCAGCTGAACGTGACACAGATGGATGTCTTCTCTCGTCTGATGATGGACCGTATCATCTTTCTGGGTACGCAAATAGACGACTATACGGCGAACACTCTGCAGGCACAGTTGCTTTATCTGGATTCCGTAGATGCCGGTAAGGATATTTCTATTTATATCAACAGTCCTGGCGGAAGTGTAACAGCCGGACTGGGTATATATGATACCATGCAGTTTATTTCCAGCGATGTGGCAACGATATGTACGGGTATGGCGGCCTCAATGGGCGCAGTACTTCTTGTTGCTGGAACGGAAGGGAAACGTTCGGCACTGCCGCATAGTCGTGTGATGATTCATCAGCCACTTGGTGGCGTACAAGGACAGGCCTCTGACATCGAGATCGAGGCGAAGGAGATCCTGAAGTTTAAGAAAGAGTTGTATACCATTATCTCTGAGCATTCGCATACGCCCTACGATAAGGTGTATGCCGACTCTGATCGTAACTACTGGATGACGGCAGACGAGGCTAAGGCATATGGTATGATTGATGAGGTGTTGATCAGGAAGAAGTAGAGCGAATGAAGAAAGAGTGCTGCTTCTGTGGAAGAAACGAACACGAAGTGAAGTTGTTGATAACTGGTATCAACGGCTATATCTGTGAGAGCTGTGCCGAGCAGGCCTATCGTATTGTGCAGGAGAATCTTTCCAAGACGCCACAGACCGATAATGGTCAGTTCCGTCAGAAGAAAGTTCCCAAGCCCAAGGAGATAAAGGATTACTTGGATCAGTATGTGATTGGACAAGATGAGGCGAAGCGCTATCTCTCTGTGGCTGTATATAACCACTACAAACGGTTACAGCAGAAGAAGGATGAGGATGGTGTCGAGATTGAGAAAAGTAATATTATCATGGTGGGCTCCACAGGCACTGGTAAGACGCTCTTGGCCAGAACGATTGCCAAATTGCTTGATGTGCCTTTCACAATTGTTGATGCTACGGTATTCACCGAGGCTGGATATGTGGGAGAGGATGTGGAGAGTATCTTGACCCGCTTATTGCAGGTCGCCGACTATAATGTGGAGGCTGCCCAAAGGGGAATCGTCTTCATCGACGAGATTGATAAGATTGCTCGCAAGGGAGATAACCCGTCAATTACTCGTGATGTGAGTGGTGAGGGCGTACAACAGGGCCTGCTAAAACTTCTGGAAGGTACGATTGTCAATGTGCCACCAAAGGGAGGGCGCAAGCATCCGGATCAGGATTATATTCATGTTGATACACATAACATCCTGTTTGTCTGTGGCGGTGCCTTTGACGGTATTGAACGTAAGATCGCTCAGCGTCTGAATACGCATGTTGTAGGATACAATTCTGTTCAGAACGTGAGAAAGATCGATAAGAAGGATTTGATGAAATATGTCTTGCCGCAGGATCTGAAATCATTTGGACTTATCCCTGAGATTATCGGTAGACTGCCCGTGCTGACCTATCTGAATCCTTTGGATCGTGCAGCATTAGAGCGTATTCTGGTGGAACCGAAGAACTCCATTGTGAGACAGTACCAGAAACTGTTTGAAATGGATGGAATAGAACTTACATTCACAGACGAGGCTTTGCAGGTGATTGTCGATAAGGCCGTGGAGTATAATTTGGGTGCACGTGGTCTGCGTTCTATCGTAGAGAGCGTGATGATGGATGCCATGTTTGATATGCCTTCCAAGAAGGTAAAGAAACTGGTTATAACTCCCGACTATGCGCAGAAGCAGTTGGATCAGTCTCGTTTACAGAAGATAGGAGCCTAATTTGCTGAAATCATATATGACAGAGAAGAGAAACCTTACCGATGCTCTGAAGAAATACTTTGGATTTGATACATTCAAAGGTGATCAGGAGCAAATCATCCAAAATCTGTTGGATGGTCATGATACTTTTGTTCTCATGCCGACAGGTGGAGGTAAGTCTCTCTGTTATCAGCTCCCTTCCCTTCTGATGGAGGGAACGGCCATTGTGATTTCGCCATTGATTGCTTTGATGAAGAATCAGGTCGATGTTATTTCCAACTTGAGTGAACATGAGGGGACAGCCCATTATCTGAACTCGTCGTTGAATAAGGCCGCGATAGATCAGGTGAAGGCGGATATCTTGTCTGGTCGTACAAAATTACTGTACGTTGCACCAGAGTCATTGACAAAGGAAGATAATGTCGATTTCCTGAAATCGGTTAAGATTTCTTTCTATGCTATTGATGAGGCTCATTGTATATCTGAGTGGGGACATGACTTCAGACCTGAATATAGGAGGATCCGTCCGATTGTAAATGAAATTGGAAAGGCTCCGATTATTGCGCTGACAGCAACTGCTACGGATAAGGTACGTACAGATATTAAGAAAAATCTTGGCATCGTCGATGCTGCTGAGTTTAAAAGCTCATTCAATCGACCGAATCTGTATTATGAGGTACGTCCGAAAACAAAGGATGTAGACAAGGATATCATCAAGTTTATCAAGCAACATCCAGGAAAGAGTGGTATTATCTATTGCCTTTCCAGAAAGAAGGTTGAGGAACTGGCTGCCGTTTTACAGGCAAACGATATCAAAGCGGCTGCCTATCATGCAGGTCTAGACTCGGTCACCCGTTCTACGACACAAGATGAGTTCTTGATGGAAAATATCGATGTCATTGTAGCAACAATTGCCTTTGGCATGGGGATTGACAAGCCGGATGTACGTTTCGTTATCCACTATGATATCCCGAAGTCCTTGGAAGGATATTATCAGGAGACCGGACGTGCCGGACGTGATGGAGGCGAGGGCTTGTGTATCGCGTTCTATTCATATAAGGATCTTCAGAAGCTGGATAAGTTTATGGAGGGAAAGCCTGTCGCAGAACAGGATATCGGGCGGCAGCTTTTAGCGGAGACTGCGGCGTATGCCGAGACATCGGTCTGTCGCCGAAAAATGCTATTGCATTATTTCGGAGAGGTGTATCCAAAGGACAACTGTGGTAACTGTGACAACTGTCTCCACCCGAAGACGAAGATAGAGGCGCAGAAGCAGTTGGTGATAGTCTTGAATGCTGTCTTATCGGTGAAAGAGCGATTCAGGGCAGACTATATCATAGATTTTATCATAGGCAAGGAGACGGAAGAGATTCTGGCACACCATCATGAGGAACTGGATTCGTTCGGTGCTGGGTCTGATGAAGATGAGAAGATATGGAACCCAGTGATTCGTCAGGCTTTGATTGCTGGATATCTGAAGAAGGAAGTCGAGAACTATGGTCTGCTGAAAGTTACATCGGCAGGAAAGAAGTATTTGAAGTCTCCTCAGTCGTTTATGATTGTGAAGGATGTTGAGTTCGTTGATGATGAGGATACGATTGACCATGAAAGTGGCATCAGTGCGCTTGATCCGACATTGAGCGCGATGCTGCGAGATCTTCGGAAGAAAGTGTCCAAGCGTATGCAGCGTCCGCCATATGTGATTTTCCAGGATGTGTCATTAGAACAGATGGCTACGGATTATCCTGTCACGCTGGATGAACTGAAGAATATCCAGGGTGTTGGTGAAGGAAAGGTGAAGCAGCCGTATGCTCAGGAGTTCGTGGATCTCATCAAGACGTATTGTGAGGAAAACAGTATTGAGCGTCAGGCTGACATGCGGGTTCGCACTGTTGCCAAGAAGTCTATGCTGAAAGTGAAGATCATCCAGAGCATAGATCGTCAAGTGGCTCTTGATGATATCGCTGCGGCACAGGGCATCGAGTTTGATGCACTTCTAGATGAGATAGAGGCGATCGTCTATAGTGGCACGAAATTGAATATCGACTATTTCCTGGAAGACGTGATGGATGAAGATCATATTGACGACATCTATGATTATTTTAGTGAATCAGATACAGATAAATTGAGTATTGCGCAGAAAGAATTGGGTGGCGAATATTCGGAAGACGAGATCCGATTGGTACGCATCAAATTCCTTTCCGAGATGGCAAATTGATTCTCTAAAAGGTGTCTGGCCTCTCCCTTTTTGGTTAATTTGCATTAATAAGGTGACTTTTTCCTAAAAAGCGAATGCGATGTGGTGGAAAATGACTACCTTTGCATGCAATATTTTAAAGAAAGTGTATTTATGGCTTCATTTATTGCAGACAAAATCGTCATGGACGGACTGACATTCGACGACGTCCTGTTAATCCCCGCTTATTCTGAAGTGCTGCCCAAAACAGTAGAGTTGAAAACCCGTTTTTCTCGGAATATCGAGTTGAACATCCCGTTTGTTACAGCGGCGATGGATACGGTTACGGAGTCGCAGATGGCTATAGCTATTGCCCGTGAAGGAGGTATCGGTGTCATTCATAAGAATATGTCGATAGAAGATCAGGCTCGCCAGGTGGCTATTGTGAAGCGTGCGGAAAATGGAATGATCTATGATCCGGTCACTATCCCTCTGGGCTCTACAGTGTCTCAGGCAATGGATATCATGTCGGAGTATCATATCGGCGGTATCCCTGTCGTAGATGAGGATAAACATCTCGTGGGTATTGTGACAAATCGTGACTTGCGTTTCGAGCGTCGTCTGGACCGTCCCGTGGAGGAGATTATGTCGAAGGATAACTTGGTGACGACTCATCAGCAGACCGACTTAACAGCGGCTGCGCAGATTCTTCAGGAGAACAAGATTGAGAAGCTGCCCGTTGTCGACAAGGATAACCATCTGATTGGTCTGATCACGTATAAGGATATCACGAAGGCTAAGGATAAGCCGATGGCCTGTAAGGATGAGAAGGGGCGTTTGCGCGTCGCTGCCGGTGTCGGCGTTACTGCAGACACACTGGAGCGCATGCAGGCCTTGGTCGATGCCGGTGCTGATGCCATCGTGATTGACACGGCTCACGGTCATTCTAAGTCTGTGATAGAGAAACTTGTCGAGGCTAAGAAATGTTTCCCCAACATTGACATCGTAGTGGGTAACGTGGCTACCGGTGAGGCCGCCAAGATGCTGGTCGCTAATGGCGCTGATAGTGTAAAGGTGGGCATTGGCCCAGGCTCTATCTGCACGACACGTGTTGTGGCTGGTGTAGGTGTACCTCAGTTGAGTGCTGTCTATGATGTATATAGCGCCTTGAAGGGTACGGGTGTTCCTCTTATCGCCGATGGTGGTTTGCGCTATTCGGGCGATATTGTAAAGGCACTGGCTGCGGGAGGAAGTTGCGTCATGATCGGCTCACTTGTCGCAGGTACAGAAGAGAGCCCTGGCGATACTATCATTTATAATGGACGTAAGTTCAAGAGCTATCGTGGTATGGGCTCTCTGGAGGCTATGGAACAGAAACATGGTTCAAAGGATCGCTATTTCCAGGGCGAGACCAAGGAGGTGAAGAAGCTGGTACCTGAGGGTATTGCTGGTCGTGTGCCTTATAAAGGAACGGTTCAGGAGGTGATCTACCAGATGGTGGGTGGCTTGCGCTCGGGTATGGGCTATTGTGGTGCTGCTACCATTGAGAAGCTGCATGATGCGAAGTTTACTCGTATTACCAATGCGGGCGTGAACGAAAGTCATCCTCATGATATCACAATCACAAGTGAGGCTCCGAATTACTCAAGACCCAACGATTGATGAGAAGACTTCCGCTGCTTGTTGCCATGATGTTGGCCGCTGTCATTGCCTTGGCTCAGAAAGAGCCGATCGTGATGACGGTGAATGGCGTACCTGTTACTCGTTCTGAGTTTGAATACTCTTATAACAAAAACAAGGGGGATGGGGCCGCTGATAAGCTGACGGTAGAGGAGTATGCGGAACTGTTTGTGAATTATAAGTTGAAGGTCGCCGCTGCTTTGGACGCGAAACTGGATACTTTGTCTTCCTTCAAGGAAGAATATGCCATGTATAGGAATCAGCAGGTACGTCCCACACTCGTGACCGATGCGGATGTCTTGGAAGAGGCAAAACGCATTTACATCAATACCAAAGAGATGATTGGTCCTCGTGGATTGATACGACCTGCTCATATTCTGATACGCCTTTCTACTAAAGCATCTGCGCGTGAGCAGGAGATGGCGAGTCTGCGTGCGGATTCTGTCTATCGTGCTTTGTTGGCGGGTGCCGACTTCGCCGAAATGGCCGGTAAGGTGTCGCAGGATCCTGGTTCCGCCCGACAAGGGGGACTGCTACCATGGATTGCTCCTAATCAGACCTTCAAGGAGTTTGAAGATGTGGCGTACTCGTTACAGAAAGGGGAGATGAGTCGTCCGTTCCTCTCGCCTGCGGGCTATCATATCGTGTTGATGAGAGATCGGAAACAATTGGAACCTTTCGACTCCTTGAAAGAAGAGATTGTTTATGCCATTGAGCAACAGGATATTCGTGATGCTATAGCAACACAGAAGGTAGCGCAGACGGTGAGAGATTCAAAGGGCACACTGACGGAGGCGCAACTGATGGATGTGCGCGCGGACTCTCTGGCTGCTGTTGATTCAGACATGAAGTACCTGATGCAAGAGTATCATGATGGTCTTTTGCTTTATGAGATCAGTAATCAGAAGGTGTGGAAACGGGCCGCAGAGGATGAAGAAGGTTTGCGTACATGGTTCAGAACGCATAAGAAGGACTATGCATGGAGGGAACCTCGATATAAGGGTATGGCCTATCATGTTAAGACCAAGAGCGACGTTAAGGCGGTCAAGCGGTGTGTAAAGGACCTGCCATTTGAGCAATGGGAGGAAGCACTGCGCCAGACGTTTAATCCTGATTCCGTGATTCGTATCCGGGTTGAAAAGGGAATTTTTAAACCAGGCGATAATCCGGTTGTGGACAAGATGGTGTTCAAGGTTCGTTCTCACTCTCAGGAGGTTTATTCTGACTATCCGATTGATGCTGTCTATGGTAAGAAACTGAAGAAGTATCCGGATGACTATACTGATGTGCGTGAGAAAGTTGTTGAAGATTATCAGGATATGCTGGAAAGCGAATGGGTGGCATCCCTGCGTCGGCATTATCCTGTACAGATAGATTATGAAGTATTGAAAACAATAAACCAACATCCATGAATTTATTCAAGAAAGTTTTTCCCATAGTGATTGTGGCGACTCCCTTGATTGGTATCGCCATGCCGGCCATTCCTGGTACTCATAGTCAAGAAAAAAACGATTCTATAGGAACCGTTGTCGATGAAGTGATTTGGGTCGTTGGCGATGAGGCCATCTTGAAGTCTGATGTTGAGGCTATGCGCATACAAGCATCGATGGAAGGCGTGAAGTGGAACGGAGACCCTGATTGTGCTATACCAGAGCAGATCGCTGTACAGAAATTGTTTAAGCATCAAGCAGAAATCGATAGTATCGAGGTGACTGATGCCGAGGTGGCGCAGCAGGTTGAATATACCATTAACGGTTGGTTGGATATGGTTGATGGCTCACGTGAACGCCTGGAAGAGTACAAACACCAGACTCTTACGCAGATCCGTAATGAACTGCGCGAAGAGATGAAAGACCGTCAGATGGTTCAGAAGATGAAGCGTAAACTGGTGGAGGATATCGCAGTGACTCCTGCGGAGGTCCGTCGTTATTTCAAAGATATGCCCCAGGATAGCATCCCCTTCGTTCCTACGGAGGTGGAGGTGCAGATTATCCAACAGACCCCGCGTGTGGAAGCGGAAGAACTGAATCGTGTCAAGGAGGAGCTTCGTGAATATACCGATCGTGTGAATCGCGGTGACGCCACATTCCAGACGTTGGCACGCCTCTACTCCGAGGATCCGGAATCGGCACGTCGTGGTGGTGAGATCGGATTTGCGGGCCGAGGAACGCTCGATCCTGCCTTTGCGACTGTGGCATTCAATCTGACAGACCCGAAGAAAGTATCAAAGATCGTGGAGTCGGAATTCGGGTTCCATATTATTCAGTTGGTTGAGAAACGTGGTGAGAAAGTGAATGTCCGACATATCCTCCGTAAACCGATCGTCTCCCAGGAGTCTATTGAGAAGGCACTTGTTCGTCTGGATTCCATGGCTGTGGATATTCGGGATGGTAAGTTTACTTTTGAGGATGCTGCAGCGCACTTGTCTGATGATAAGGATACCCGTAATAACAAGGGCCTGATGTCGAATAACGACGTACAGACGGGGCGCATTACATCTCGTTTCCGTATGCAAGACCTGCCGCCCGAGGTGGCCAAGGTGGTGGATACGATGCAGGTCGGTCAGGTATCTCGTGCCTTCCAGATGATCAACCAGCGCGGAAAGACGGTCTGTGTGGTGGTTAAGTTGAAGAACCGCATAGATGGTCATAAGGCTTCTATCTCCGAAGACTTCCAGACGTTGAAGGATGTGGTACTACAGCGCCGCCAGAATGATTGCATCCATCAGTGGGTTGTCAACAAGATTAAAAGTATCTATACCCGTTTGAATGACGATTATAAGGACTGTCAGTTTGAATATGAGGGATGGATTAAATGACAATGCCCAAAACGAAGACTATAGTTATTGCTTTGTTCGCTATTCTTTGTCTGGCCAGTATTGCCGCGCCGACGAAACAGCGGAGGCGCCCGGCTCGGAAAGCCAGAGTGCAGGACACGCGTGTCTATCTTGTCCACGCTGATCTGCTGCATTTCGACCAGATGAAGAATCCTGATGCGACCATCCTGAACGGGAAGGTGCATTTTACTCATCGAGGCGCCCGGCTCTACTGTGATAGCGCCTATTTCTATGAGGCAAGCAATTCCTTTGAAGCCTTCGGACATGTGAGAATGTATCAGGGGGATACCCTTTCCTTGTTGAGCGATTATGCCTATTATGACGGGAACGAGCAGATGGCTCGGGCTCGGTATAATGTGATCCTCAAGCACCGTAAGACGACACTTTATACGGATAGCCTCGATTTCGACCGGCTCTATGATAACGCTTATTTCTTCGAAGGCGGTAAGATGATAGACGGTGCGACGACGCTGACCTCAGATTGGGGAGAGTATAATACCAAGAGTAAGATGTCGGTGTTCAACTACGACGTCAAGATGAAGAGCCCGAAATTCTATCTCACTACCGATACGCTTTATTATGATACCCGTCTTTCGATGGCTCATATCGTCGGTCCGTCTGATATCACTTCCGGTGAGAGTCATATCTACTCGGAACAAGGCTACTATGATACGAAAAATGACCGCGCCCGTCTGATGAACCGTTCGGTATTGACCAATGGTGGTAAGATGCTGGTGGGAGATAGCGTCTATTACGATAGTAAGGAAGGAGTCAGTCAGGCATTCCGTCACGTTGTGTATGTTGATTCGCTTAATAAGAATAAGCTGACAGGCAACTACGGCGAATATTACGAGCATACAGGCTATGCCTTATGTACCGATAGTGCCGTCGCAATTGACTATTCCCAGGGAGACTCGCTTTTCATGCATGCCGATACATTTAAGGTGGTGACCTTTAATATCGAGACAGATTCCGTATACCGGAAGATACATGCCTTCCATCATGTACGTGCTTATCGTACCGATGTACAGGCCGTCTGCGATTCCTTGGTCTACAACTCGCAGGATTCCTGTATGACGATGTATTATGACCCGATTGTCTGGAACAACAACCAGCAACTTGTCGGTGATAGGATAGAGGTATTCCTGAGAGACTCCGTTATCGATCGTGCTCATATCATTGGCAACTGTTTCTCTATACAACAGTTACGGACGGATACGACCTGTTATAACCAGGTGTCGTCGAAAGAGATGTTCGCCTTCTTCGTTGATGGGAATATCCATGAGGCACGTGCCAAGGATAATGTGCTCATCGGCTATTATTTTGAGGAGGGCGACTCCATTCCGATTATCTATAATTATCAGGAGACCACTGAGCTGCGGATGTTCCTGAAGGACCGGAAGCTCCAACGTGTATGGACGCCAAAGACCAGTGGTACGATGTATCCGTTGAATCAGATACCTGCGAACCGTAAGCGTCTTCCGGGCTTTATGTGGTACGATGGCGTTCGTCCGCTTAACCGTGACGATATCTTTCATTGGAGGAGTAAACATGAGTGACTTGATTCGTCTGCTTCCAGATAGTGTTGCCAACCAGATTGCTGCTGGTGAGGTAATCCAGCGACCGGCTTCTGTCATCAAGGAGTTGGTCGAGAACGCTGTGGACGCTGGTGCCAAGACCATCCATGTGATGGTTGTGGATGCTGGCAGAACTTGTATTCAGGTTATTGATGACGGAAAAGGCATGTCCGAGATCGACGCTCGTATGAGCTTCGAACGTCATGCCACCTCTAAGATCAGACAGGCAGACGATCTCTTCGCCTTACATACGATGGGCTTCCGCGGTGAGGCCCTGGCCTCAATCGCAGCTGTGGCTCAGGTGGAGCTTCAGACAAGAAGACAGGAGGATGAGATAGGCACTCGTCTGCTGATCGCAGGCTCAAAAGTGACCGGTCAGGAACCTGTCTCTTGCCCAGTCGGTAGTAACTTCAAGGTGGAGAATCTGTTCTTCAATGTCCCGGCTCGTCGGAAATTCCTGAAGTCGAATGCGACGGAGCTGAGTAACATCCTTGTCGCTTTTGAGCGGATCGTACTCGTTTATCCAGAGATCCATTTCACGCTACATCATAATGGTACGGAGATGCTGAATCTGAAACCCGGCAGTCTGCGTCAGCGTATCTTGGATGTGTTTGGCAAGCAATATAATCAAGATCTCCTGCCCGTTGACGTCCATACTGCCATGTGTACCGTTACGGGTTTTGTCGGTAAACCTGAGGCAGCGAGAAAGAAAAGCGGACATGACTATTTCTTTGTCAACGGCCGGTATATGAAGCATCCCTATTTCCATAAGGCGGTGCTCTCTGCTTATGGTCGTCTGATTCCGGAAGGGATGCAGGTTCCTTATTTCCTCTATTTCGAGGTTGAACCTTCCGATATTGATGTGAACATCCATCCGACGAAGACCGAGATCAAGTTTGAGAACGAACAGGCAATCTGGCAGATTCTGACGGCTGCCGTCCGCGATGCTATCGGAAAGTTCTGTGAGGTCCCGACGATCGATTTTGACACACAGGGATGTCCTGATATCCCCGTGTATGACCCTGCCAGTCAGATCGCTCCTCCGCAGCCCCAATATAATCCCGACTATAATCCTTTTAACCAAGGAAAGGGGAAACATACGGGTGGGACAGAGACCTTCGGGTCGCGTGCCACTTCCAAGATCCCGGATCAATGGGAGGCACTTTATGAAGGCGCGAAAGCAGAGTATAATCTTGAGGGGATGTCAGAAGAGGGAAGTGTCTTTGATGTCCCAGAGACGACTGATGTGCCGCCTGTCTCCTCGGATTTCCTTTCTGAGAAGTCACCGGTCCATTATCAGTATAAAGGGAAATACCTGATGACGGCGGTAAAGTCTGGACTGATGATTATCGATCAGCACCGTGCTGATATCCGTATCTTATATGACCGGTATATGGAACAGTTGGACAAGCATGCCGCCAGTACACAGAAACTGCTCTTCCCTGAAACTGTCCGACTGGCTCCTTCTGATGCGGTGGTCCTGACTAAGATTATGCCTGATCTGACAAATGTCGGTTTCGATCTGAGTGATCTTGGCGGTAACAGTTTCGCTATCAACGGTGTTCCTGCAGGTATAGAAGGTGTCGACCCGGTCCGCCTCCTATGTCAGATGGTAGAAGATGTGAATGGGGTCCGTGGACAGTTGTCGACACTGAATGCACAACTGGCATTGAGCTTGGCACGTAGTGCTGCCATTCCTTATGGTCAGATTCTGAGTAACGAGGAAATGGAGACCGTTATCAATGAGCTCTTCGCCTGTTCTAACGTAAACTACACACCCGACGGGAAGGCTATCCTGTGTATTCTTCCTCAGGCAGATATTGAGCATCTTTTAGGCTAAATACTTAAAAAGAGTTAAAATACAAAAGATTTATTCCTGTTATTTTCGTATTCTCAATAAATAGCAGTACCTTTGCACCCGCAAAAACGAAACGAGGGCGTTTAGCTCAGCTGGTTTAGAGCATCTGCCTTACAAGCAGAGGGTCGGCGGTTCGAATCCGTCAACGCCCACAAAGATGTAGCGCTTCACCTAAAAAAGTGAAGCGTTTTTTATTGATAACCAAAGACTATAAAAAACCAATACTATCAAAAATGGAAAAAGATTTTGACTTTGATGATGTGCCTGCAGGCTATCAAGTATGCTTTAATCCCCAGTGTCCCTTGAAAGAGAAGTGTCTGCGGTGGAAGGCTGCACAGAAAGTTCCTGTTGCCAAGAAATGGGGACCTGCCGTTTATCCCACAGCCCTCGAAGCCGATGGCTCCTGTTCGTTCTTCCACTTGGCGGAGCCGATGCGTATGGCCTACGGCTTTTCGAAGTTTTTCTATCATGTATTGGGGAGACATACACAAATTCTGCGCCAAGGACTGATGCGGTATCTGGGAGGAAAGACTCATTACTACCGCTTCAACCGTGGTGAAAGGCTTCTCACCCCGGAGCAGCAGGCGTGGATTATCGATTATTTCCGGAGCGCGGGCTATCACAAAGACCTGGAGTTCGATGGCTACGTCACCACTTACGACTTCCTTCACAGATAACCTACGGTTATCCTGCCTATCCTGCACCGCACCTTTGTTGACCGGACTCTCAAGGTTCTGTTCGATACTGTATCCTACACTTAAAACTGGTTTATCCGGCACTGCCTGAAGTGACAGGGTCACTTTTGTGAAAGATTAACATTAGTTCCAATGTTTGTTCCGATATCTGGCACTCCGAGTGTCAATAATTGGCACTCGGAGTACCAGACTTTGACACCATGAGTGCCACCCGTCTGCACCCATGATGCCACCTGTCTGACATACTCTGAGATGATGTCAGCTCTTGCATAAGGTTTTCTTTTGTATTATCTTTGCCATCGAAAGATCAAACTATTTATGAAGATAACAAAGGTGAAGACAACAGGCGGCATACTGGGTATGCCTGTGACAACAGAGATGGATGTGGTGGTGGAACGCATGCGTTCCTGGAAACCCCGGGATGCGGTAAATACCATCACATGGCAGGCGAAAAGCAGGCTCCCAAAGCTCATCTTCAGCGGAACTTTCGGACGTGGCGGGTTCGATGACCTGCGTTCGATGACAGGACTGCTGCTGATGGATGTGAACTGCCCTGATGGTATGGGACAGATTAGAAAGGTGCGTCAATGCGTGGCAGCAATCCCCTATACGGTGCTGGCTTTCGCAGGCAGTAGCCGCAGGACACTCAAAGTGGTGATCCGTGTGGCTTATGCCGACGGTTATAAACCACAGACTTCTGATGAATATCTCAAGCTCCTGCGACAAGCACAGGAGGTGGCTGTGCCAATCTACAAGACCTTGGCTCAGTGCGACCTTCGTCTTCGTGAACCGACGATAGTGTCCGGCTGTCGTATGAGTCATGATCCACAGTTGTTCTATCACCCGGAAGCGCAGGCTCTTCCAGTAGTCCGGGAGAAGATGGGCGTGCTGACACGTTATCAAGAGACACGAATAGAGAATGATGGCTCCGTACTGGATGCCCCGATGTATGACGAACGCGAACAACTGTGTACGGAGTTCTACACTTGTGTGCGGTGTGCCACAGAGACATTGCAGGAGACGGAGGCCGACGAGGCTCTTGTGGTGAGGTTGGCTGGTTATTGTCGTAAGGCGGGACTGCCAGAGGAAGCTTGTGTTCAGCGCACGTTATGGCTCTCGCAGGTCGGGCAGAGCGAGGATGTGGTGCGTAAGATATTCCGTGCCGCCTATACCCAACCTTACAACGGGAAGCCCGTCTCACAGATGAATGAGAAAGAACGCATTGCCCGTACTATCCGTGAATTCATGACCCGCCGCTATCAGCTACGCTTCAACGAGGTAAAAAAGATGGTAGAGTTCCGTCCGAACGATTATCGTTACCATCCTTGGCAGACACTGACAGACCGAGATCTGAAACGCATTACTTTCGAGGAGATGCTGGAAGGTGGACATGGCTGGTTGGTTGATATCGAACTGTATGTGCAGTCGTCGATGATACCCGCCTATAACCCTATCCATGAGTTTCTTGGAGGGGTGGGACCGTGGGACGGTAAGCACGACTATATAGCCGATTATGCCCGACGGCTGAAGACTGATTATGACCGTTGGCCTCATTTCTTCCACCGCTGGTTTTTGGCGATGGTAGCGCAGGCACTTGACAAGAGCCGTGACTATGGTAACTCGGTGGTGCCATTGCTCATCGGCTCGCAAGCCATGAAAAAGTCGACCTTCTGTAAGAACATCCTGCCATATGCGCTCCGTGAGTATTATATGGACGACATCAAAATGGATAACGCGGAACAGGTGGAGAGGGTGCTGGGACGAATGTGGCTGGTGAATATCGACGAATACAACGCCAAGACAGAGCGCGAACAGGCGAAGATCAAACGTCTGCTCACGGAGAAGGATGTGCAGGTGAGGAAAATGCGATCGGATCAGTATATGATGACACCGCGCCTCTGCTCGTTTATCGCTACCACCAACGAGCGTCAACCGCTGACAGACCCTACGGGCTCGCGTCGCTATCTCTGTGTGGAGATGACAGGACAGGCTGACATGACAGGACCGATCAACTACCGACAGATGTATGCGCAGGCTGTTGCAGAACTGGAACGAGGCGATATCTATTGGTTCACTAACGAGGATGAGGCTGAGATTGTGGCACATAATACGGGCTATCAGCAGCTGACCTCGGTGGACGATATCTTGGTCAATCTCTTTCTGCCTGCCGAACATCGTAAGGAGTATTTTCTGACAACCACGCAGATACAGCAACAGCTTCGTAAGGTGCTGCTTGCCCCTGATGTGCCGACACTCCGCAAATTGGGCCTGGCCCTAAAACGCCAGCACTACCCCTGCGGCTCACAGGATGGCATCCGTGGCTACTACATCCGGCCTCGTAGTGGAGGATAAACCGGCTTTCAGTGTAGGATACAGTGTAGGACAAGTTCCGGAAAATCCTATCAAAAAAGGCCTAGTGTAGGATAGGTAGGATCAAAAACTCATATGAGGCCTAATAATTATTTTGTATTACTTCTATAAATTCTGAATGCTGTTTGAATGATGCTATGGATCCTCTTCTCTATGTTGCATAAAAGATGTAATAATATGGAACGGAAAAAATAAATGGGCTTTTATTTTGTATTTTGCGCGTTTTGCATTACCTTTACACCTTGAAAGGAATGGAGGGCATACGAGAACATCAACAAATACTAAATAAAAGACAATGATTTGGAATGAAAGCGTAGAATGCATGGATCGCGAACAACTTCGTGAGATCCAGAGTCGCCGTTTGGTAAAGATGGCGGAGTATGTATATCACAATACCCCCTTTTATCGGAAGAAGTTCCAGGAGATGGGACTGGAGCCCGGTGACATCAAGGGTATTGACGATATCGTTAAATTGCCGTTTACCAACAAGTTGGACTTGCGTGACAACTATCCTTTCGGTCTGGCGGCTGTGCCGATGAGTCAAATCGTACGCATTCATGCCTCTTCTGGTACTACGGGAAAACCTGTGGTCGTGCTTTATACCAGGAAGGATCTGGCCATGTGGGCAGAGGCCATTAGTCGTGCTTTCACAGCCTATGGCGCAGGAAAAGATGATATCTTCCAGGTGGCTTATGGCTATGGCCTCTTTACGGGAGGTCTGGGTGCTCACGATGGTGCAACGAATATCGGTGCCAGTGTGATACCCATCTCTTCCGGTAACACTCAGAAGCAGATGACGCTGATGCATGATTTCGGTACGACGATCCTGTGTTGTACTCCTTCGTATGCGATGTTCCTTGGTGAGGCCATGCAGGAGTGTGAATGGGCTCGTGATGAGTTTAAACTGAAGGTTGGCGTCTTCGGTGCTGAGCCGTGGACGGAGAAGATGCGTGTAAAGCTGGAACAGACCTTGGGCATCAAGGCTTATGATATCTATGGACTGAGCGAGATCGCCGGTCCTGGCGTCGGCTATGAGTGTGAATGTCAGCATGGAACACACCTCAATGAAGACTATTTCTATCCTGAGATCTTGGATCCGAATACGGGCGAGCCATTACCGGAGGGCTCTTTTGGTGAACTGACCTTTACCCATCTGACGAAGGAGGGTATGCCGCTTCTCCGTTATCGGACTCACGATCTGACAGCCCTTCATTATGAGAAATGTGAGTGTGGGCGCACGCTCGTTCGCATGGACCGCATCCTTGGCAGGTGCGATGATATGCTGATTATCCGTGGTGTGAACGTGTTCCCGTCGCAGATTGAGGATGTCATCCTGAAGCTGCCTGAGTATGAGCCTCACTTCCTGTTGACTGTTGACCGTGTCAACAATACGGACACGTCAGAGTTGAAGGTCGAGGTGAAGGAAGAATACTTCACCGATGACATGGCGACGATGGTTGGTCTGCAGAAGAAGTTGGAAGGTGAGTTGCGCAGTGTGATCGGTCTTGGCTTCAAGGTGAAACTTGTTGAGCCAAAGGGTATTGAGCGCTCAACAGGAAAGGCCAAGCGTGTGATTGATAATAGAAAAATCTGAAAAGAAACTTAAACTATAAAGAGTATGAAAGCAAAACAATTATCCGTTTTCCTTGAGAACAAGTCAGGTCGACTGACTGAGGTGACAGAGGTCCTGGGAGCTGCAGGTATCAATCTGTCTGCCATGAGTATCGCCGACAATAGCGACTTTGGAATCCTGCGCTGTATCGTGTCAGATCCAGACAAAGCCTATCAGGTGTTGAAAGAGGCTCACTTCGCCGTAAAGCTTACGGATGTCATTGGTTTTATCTGTCCGAACACCAGTGGCTCGCTGGCTGTTGTCCTGAAACATCTGTCCGACAATGGTGTATTCATTGAGTATATGTACTCTTTCGCCAATGGTGATGTGGCAACAGTCGTCATTCGTCCCACGGATCTGGAGGCCTGTGAGAAGATCTTGGCTGAGAAGAAAGTGGAGTTGATGGCCGATAGCGACCTGTATCAATTATAATATAGGTGAACCGTGAAATTTCTTTCGGGAAATTTTGCGGTTTCGTTTTTTTAGTGTACCTTTGCACCCGCATAAAATGCATGTGTGTGAAGACACTAAGGGCGTTTAGCTCAGCTGGTTTAGAGCATCTGCCTTACAAGCAGAGGGTCGGCGGTTCGAATCCGTCAACGCCCACGACACAAAATGAGTCCTTCCGCAGCCGTGGAGGTTGCGGTTTGGGCTGAAGCGCTTTTATTGTATAGATAATTATCGAATTTTTAGGTTTAGTTTAAGAATGGATTTAAGTTTGTTGACAGCCATTTCGCCTATTGATGGCCGTTACAGGAGTAAGACAGAGCCGTTGGCAGAGTATTTCTCAGAGTATGCGTTGATTCGCTATAGAGTGCGTGTTGAAATAGAATACTTCATTACCCTTTGCGAGTTACCTTTGCCACAGCTGCAGGACATCAACCATCAACTGTTTGACCAACTCCGTGACATATACCGCCAGTTCTCACCCGCTGATGCCCAGCGTGTGAAGGAAATTGAGAAGGTAACCAATCATGATGTGAAAGCCGTAGAGTACTTTATCAAGGAAAGGTTCGATGCCATCGGTGGCTTTGAGCGGTATAAGGAGTTCATTCATTTTGGTCTGACTTCCCAAGATATTAATAATACCAGTGTTCCTCTTTCCGTGAAAGAGGCCTTGGAGGACGTATATTATCCGCTTGTCAGTGAACTGATTGAGCAATTGCACGATTATGCTGAGCAGTGGAAGAATATCCCGATGCTTGCCAAGACCCACGGCCAACCGGCTTCTCCTACCCGTCTGGGAAAAGAGATCATGGTCTATGTCTATCGTCTGGAGGAGCAGCTACGCTCTCTGAAGGAGATTCCTGTTACGGCAAAGTTCGGTGGTGCTACAGGTAATTACAATGCCCATCATGTGGCATATCCGCAATATGACTGGCGTGAGTTCGGTAATAGCTTTGTCAGCGAGAAGCTCGGTCTTGAGCGTGAGCAGTATACTACTCAGATCTCCAATTATGACTGGTTGGGGGCCATCTTCGATGCGATGCGTCGTATCAATACGATCGTGATCGATCTGGATCGTGATTTCTGGATGTATATCTCCATGGATTACTTTAAGCAGAAGATCAAAGCCGGTGAGGTGGGTAGTAGTGCCATGCCGCATAAGGTGAACCCGATCGATTATGAGAACTCCGAGGGTAATCTGGGTATTGCGAATGCCATATTGCAGTTCCTGGCAGCTAAACTGCCTGTGAGCCGACTGCAGAGAGATCTGACCGATTCAACCGTGCTGCGTAATGTCGGAGTACCTATGGGACATGCGCTTATCGCTTTCCAGAGCACCCTGAAGGGACTGCGTAAGCTGATCCTTAACGAGGAGAAACTGCAGGAAGATCTCGACAATACCTGGGCTGTCGTGGCTGAGGCTATTCAGACGATTCTCCGTCGTGAGGCATATCCGAATCCTTACGAGACGCTGAAGGCACTGACGAGAACCAATGAGAAACTGACAGGCGAGAAGATCCGTCACTTTATTGAGACACTGGAAGTCAGTAAGGATGTAAAAGAGGAACTTCGTGCGATTACGCCGTCCTCTTATACAGGAATCTAATCAACCAACAATTTATTAATAAGTATTTAAACAAGTTATTAGCATGGATTTCGAGAACAACGAGAAAAAACAGGAAGAAACACAGAATCAGGAAGGCTTCCAGAAAGAATACCGCACGGGTCGTTCACCACGCCCGCGTATACATACAGGACAGCGCCCAACTTTTGAGCGTCCAAGTTTCAACAACCATGACAACGACGAAGGTGGCTTCCGTCCGGAGGGCTTCGGTGCTGGTCTGCAGAGCGCAAATACACAGCGCGGCGGTTACCGTCCCCGCAACAACTATGGCGGCGGTTATCAGCCTCGTCAGGAGGGTGGCTATCGCCCCCGTCAGGAAGGTGGCTATCAACCCCGTCAGGGTCAGGGTGGTTATCGTCCCCGTCAGGAGGGCGGTTATCAGCCTCGTCAGGAAGGTGGCTATCAACCCCGTCAGGGCGGTTATCGTCCTCGTCAGGAGGGTGGCTATCAGCCTCGTCAGGGTCAGGGCGGCTACCGTCCCCGTCAGGAGGGTGGTTATCAGCCTCGTCAGGGCGGTTATAACCCAAATTATCAGAATAAGTCCTTCAACAAGCCTTATTCTCCGTATAAGAAACAGCGTCAGCACACAAGCGACTATGATCCGAATGCTAAGTATAGCATGAAGAAGCGCATTGAGTACAAAGAGATCAACTATGATCCCAACGAACCCTTGCGTCTGAATAAGTTCTTGGCAAACGCAGGTATCTGCAGTCGTCGTGAGGCTGATGAGTTCATCCAGGCAGGTGTCGTAACCGTGAATGGTGAGATCGTCACAGAGTTGGGTACAAAGATCCTGCGTACCGATGAGGTGAAGTTCCACGATCAGCCTGTAACCATTGAGAAAAAGGTATATGTGTTGCTTAACAAACCGAAGGATTATGTGACCACCAGCGATGATCCCCAGCAGCGCAAGACTGTGATGGATCTTGTGAAGAACGCATGTCCGGAGCGTATCTATCCTGTAGGTCGTCTTGACCGTAACACGACAGGTGTGCTCTTGCTGACCAACGATGGTGATCTCGCTTCGAAGTTGACACATCCGAAGTATCTGAAGAAGAAGATCTATCATGTATATCTCGATAAGAATGTCACAGCTCGTGATCTTCAGCAGATTGCCGAGGGCGTACAGCTTGAGGATGGTGAGATCAAGGCCGACGATGTGCAGTATGCCAGTCCGACAGACAAGAAGCAGGTGGGCATTGAGATCCACAGCGGCAAGAACCGTATCGTACGCCGTATCTTCGAGGCACTCGGCTATCGTGTGCAGAAACTCGATCGTGTACAGTTTGCTGGTCTGACCAAAAAGAACCTGCGCCGTGGCGACTGGCGTTACCTCACAGAGGAGGAGGTCGATCGCCTTCGCATGGGTGCATATGAATAAGGATATTTAGCAGCGGACTACAGGACTTGAAAACTGTAGTCCGCTGCATTAAAGATAACAAAAAACGATGAAACGAACAAAGATTATTGACGTGCTGAAGAGCACGGAATATGGTAAGGACATCTGTGTGAAAGGTTGGGTGCGTACGCACCGCAGCTCGAAGGCCGTTGACTTTATCGCCCTGAACGACGGTTCAACCATCAAGAACGTGCAGATTGTGGTTGATCCGACAAAGTTTGACGAGGAGCAGTTGAAACAGATTACAACAGGTAGCTGTATCTGTGCAGAGGGAACACTGGTAGAGAGCCAGGGCGCCGGACAGTCGAGTGAGATACAGGCAACACGTCTGGAGGTGTATGGTCTCTGTGGCAACGACTACCCGATGCAGAAGAAGGGTCAGAGCTTTGAGGTGATGCGTAAGAACGCCCACATGCGTCTGCGTACCAATACCTTCGGGGCTGTGATGCGTATCCGTCATAACATGGCGATGGCTATCCATACCTATTTCCATGAGCATGGATTCTTCTATTTCCATACACCGCTGATCACGGCAAGCGATTGTGAGGGCGCAGGCAACATGTTCCAGGTTACCACAAAGAACCTCTACGACCTGAAGAAGGACGAGAACGGTAAGATCATCTATGATGATGATTTCTTTGGCGAGCAGACCTCACTGACGGTGTCTGGACAGTTAGAGGGTGAGCTGGGCGCTACAGCACTGGGCGCTATCTATACCTTCGGTCCCACTTTCCGTGCAGAAAACTCCAACACTCCGCGCCATCTGGCAGAGTTCTGGATGGTAGAACCCGAGGTGGCATTCATCGATCAGGAAGAGTTGATGGATCTTGAAGAAGACTTCATCAAGTACTGTGTCCGTTGGGCTCTCGATAACTGCAAGGACGATCTGCAGTTCTTGAATCAGATGATCGACAAGACCCTGATTGAACGTCTGGAGGGTGTCTTGAAGGATACCTTTGTTCGTCTGCCTTACACTGAGGGTATCAATATCCTGCAGGAGGCTATTAAGAATGGTAAGAAGTTTGAGTTCCCCTGTAACTGGGGCGACGACCTGGCCAGTGAGCATGAGCGCTACCTCGTGGAGGAGCATTTCAAGAAGCCCGTCATCATGACCGACTACCCCCGCGCTTTCAAGTCGTTCTATATGAAACAGAACCAGGATACGGCCGATGGCGGTTCTGTGGGTTACAAGGGTGCTGTGGCTCCTGGTCCTACCATGCAGGGTACCGACGTGCTGTTCCCGCAGATTGGTGAGATCATCGGTGGTTCGGTGCGTGAGGAGAGCTACGACAAACTGATGGGTGAGATAGAGCGTCGCCAGATGGATAAGACCCACCTGTGGTGGTACATCGATACCCGTCGTTGGGGTACCTGTCCGCATGCCGGCTTCGGTCTTGGCTTCGAGCGTCTGATTCTGTTTGTAACAGGTATGCAGAACATCCGCGACGTCATCCCGTTCCCGAGAACACCGAAGAGCGCTGAGTTCTAAGAATATCAACGTAGGTTTGAACCGATATAGAATCCCCCGATGCTTTTGTGCATCGGGGGATTCTGCTTTCCTATGCCAGATAACATGAAACGGTTGGTTATTCTCGTGAATAGCTCAAATAAGACCTTTAATAATTTGTGAGTTTGAAAAAAAATGACTATTTTTGCTGTCAATTGCGAAAACAATAGCGGAAACCGAAAAGCTAAAAGAGTAGGTGTTTATTAATTTTAGATTTATGAAAGATTCTATTTTCAAGTTCATCGAGCAGAATGATGCTCATGAGAAATTTGATCAGCATCTGACAAACGATGCTATGGGACAGATTATGGGCGGTAGGATGCAAAAACCTTGCGGTCCTTGGTCAGATTGCGACGCATGGCATTGCGGTCCTGACTGTACTTGCAGAAGCAATCTCTGCTAAATTCACTTACAGAGGTAAGGGCGTTGAAGGGTTAAAGCCGGAAGATGCTCTTACCTTATATTTTTTTGATTATCATGGTTTGGTCAATTTATAATTATCTTTTTGATAAAGACAATACGACTTATTTGTATAATTCGTATACAAATACCTTTCACTGACCATTGCTCCAACTACTGCATGTAATGTAGATACCAAACCACTCTGTAACGAAAGCGTTCCATGCTCCGCCATCACGAAGATAGATGCCTAATGCCAAAGCACATATCGCCGTATGCCTGACCGGCGTGGTGGAATATCACTAGCACCGTCAGGCACACCTTCAGATTGTCCAGATATAAAAGCCGTTTTTTATTCATTTATTTTTAAATACTCCATAATTCCCTTGCGATAGACTTCTGCGGGATCGTTGATGCCCTCCTTCGACAGGCGATCGAATATCCGACAGAACGTCTGCACGTCGGCCTCGCCAAAGGCATGATAATCGGCAGTCTGACGGCCCGCAATCTTGCAATTGTACCAACAAGCCAGACTCTCGAAGGCACTCCAGGGCACGTAGGTCAGGTCGCGCTTTGAATCGAGCTTCCGTGTGTAGACTTTCATTTCCTCCACGATGGGGTCGATGCTGTCCTGCATCAGGAAGATGCCGAACTCATGACTGAACATTGCCAGCTGGTAGTTGATGTCCTGATTGTACCATACGGTGTTGGTGCTGTCGTTCAGATTATTGTACGAAGGACCTTTATGGCCTGCACGATAGAGCAGCCAGTGATAATCGCCACGACGCCAAGTATAGCCCGTCACCCGTTCCCAATCCTTGACGAACGACTGCTCCTGCATCTTCTGGCTCAACAACTGTCGACGCTCCTCCATGTCAGCCATCACTTGTGGATAGACGTTCTTGAGATAAGCGTCGTAGTGAGTTACATACACGTCGGCGATAGCACGGACAGCAGCCATCACGTCGGCTGGCGCATTTGCTTTCTTGCCTTCATTCATCACTATATTCATGGCCACTCGCATTGAGTCGACATTGGGTATGTTTTCTGCCGAAACACCAAAGAAGAATGGCCAGGCCAACATGCCTCCCTCGCCTTGTCCGAAGGTCAGGTAGTCCTTGTACTTCTGCAAGGTGTCGATAGCTGCCTGCGGAAATGTGTTGCCATATTTCGCAGCATACGCTGAGTCAGAGAATCCCAGTTCCGCCAGCGTGTAGAGATGTGTCACGTAGTTCACCTCAGGCCGAATCTCCATCAGTATCTTGATCTCCGGCTTTGGTGTTTGCGCCTGCTGGGGAAGGGCTCCAGAAATCAGAAACGCCAAGAGTAAAAATACATGCTTCATTGTTCCCATGTTTTATCGTTCTAATTCAAAATGGAATGGCTTGTCGAACTGCCAGTATACTTTAGAGTTTGACATTTTGTTTCTTGTTCACAGTGCAAAGTTCGGAACTTTTAGCGAGGTTTACAAAGGAAAAATCATAATATGGAGGGGATTTTTCCCTATTTGTGAGTAGGGAAAACTCTTCGTATCAATTTTTATTCCGCCGTTGACCCGCAGCTGATTGAAGAACTGACGGAAGTGAAGGAAATCATTCACGATTATAACCTGTTGCGCCCATCGGAGAAACTGAAGGCAAGGGAAATCCTGAAAAAGCTGTTGGGCCACATCGCTGACGACGAGATTCTGCTTTCCTATGCCAGATAACATGAAACGGTTGGTTATTCTCGTGAATAACTCAAATATGACCTTTAAAAATTTGTAAGTTTGAAACAAAATAACTATTTTTGCTGTCAATTGCGAAAACAATAGCGGAAACCGAAAAGCTAAAAGAGTAGGTGTTTATTAGTTTTTATAGATCTATGAAAGATTCTATTTTTAACATCATTGAGAAAAATGATGCACAGAATGAGTTTGATCTGCGTCTTGCAAAAGATGCTATGGGGCAGATCTTGGGTGGTAGAGAAAAGTTTAAAATGATCGATTACGCAGGAAGAGATTTCTGCGATCCTTGGTCAGATTGTGATGCATGGAATTGCGCTCCTGACTGTACATGCAAAAGCAATCTCTGCTAAATTCACTTACAGAGGTAAGGGCGTTGAAGGGTTAAAGCCGGAAGATGCTCTTACCTTATATTTTTTTGATTATCATGGTTTGGTCAATTTATAATTATCTTTTTGATAAAGACAATACTACTTATTTGTATAATTCGTATACAAATAACTTGATGGAAGTGAAGGAGGATAAGAAGGCGATCTTGGAGGCATGTCAAAGGGGCGATTTCGATGCTGTACCGCAGGCAGTCCAGGATCAACTCCAAAAAGAATGTATCGTAGTCGAAGACAACGCAGATATCTATAATCAGATAAAACTGGAAAGATCGCTATCGAGATATAATAACAAATACCTTTCACTGACCATTGCTCCAACTACTGCATGTAATTTCCGATGTGGATATTGTTACGAAGGCGGTATAGAGAAAAAGGTGTCAAAATCGGTCGATCAGTCGATTTCTGATATTCTTGGTTTCGTGAAGTCGTTCAAGAACACGAAATATCTGCGTGTGACATGGTATGGTGGGGAACCGCTACTCATGTTTGATTTTATCAAACAGTTATCTGAGAAGTTCATGGAAATGTTTGATAATTATGAGGCGTTTATCATCACCAATGGTTATCTCATGAACTCAGAGGTCATCCAGGCATTTAAACGGTATAAGGTCAAGGGCGTTCAGATAACCATAGATGGTTTGGAGGAAACCCATAACCAGCGCCGACCGCATTGTACAAATAAAGACAGCTTCCAGGTTATTATAAAGAACCTCACGACTTTGTTTCAAGAGTATCCTGAGGTTAGGGTATCATTAAGGGTTAATGTAGACAAATCTAACGAAGATGAATACCACGAGCTATATCATTTTCTTAAAGACAGATTTGGGGATTATCATATAAATATTCATCCCGGTTATGTGACAGATGATTTTTCTGAAGTGTCCAATAATAAATGCATGATGCAGTGTGACAAGGTGAAGTTCGTTCTGAAGCAATACGATCAATATAAGATACCTATCTCGTTATACCCCAGCTCTTCCTTTGGCGAATGCAGTGCACGGCATATCAATAGCTTCGTGATTGGCCCGGAGGGAGAACTATATAAATGCTGGAATGATATCGGCGTCAAGGAAAAGTCGGTAGGAAGTGTGACGGACTTCTCGTTCTCAAACAGGCTCGTATTGAAGTACCTGTTGGATAATGACCCGTTGGAGTCTGAGGAGTGCAAGCAGTGTTTTTATTTCCCTATATGCAATGGCGGATGTCCCTACAATAGGATATTCACGTCAAATAACCAGTGCATAGTCATGAAGCAGAATCTGAAGGATTTCTTGGTAAGATATATCGATACAAAGATCAAATGATTAATAAGGCATTTTATATTTGTGCGTTGTTTTTACACATATGTACATGTCTAAATGCCCAAGAGGTAAGAGCAGACACGGACTCCATCGCTCGTGAACAATATCTGCAAGAGGTCGTTGTCCATGCAAGTTACCTTTCTGTGAAGGACAATCATATCGTTGGCGTGCCTACGCAACAACAGCGTAGGCATGCCCATACGGGATATGACCTGTTACGTCATATGATGCTACCTGGGGTAACCGTCATCAGAAAAGAGGGAAGGGTAAGCACCCCTGCTGGTGATGCCACCATTTATATCAATGGTCGGGAGATGAGCCCACGAGAGGTAGAGTCGTTGCGTCCCAAGGATATAGCCCGTATTGAGTATTATGATATGCCGACAGGTAAGTTCGCCAAAGATGCCGCCTCTATCAACTATATCTTGAAAGACTATCATGATGGAGGTTATACGCAGCTAGATGCCAGACAAGGGCTGGGCTTCTTGTTGGGCGATTATAACGGAATCTCTAAGTATTCTTTTAAAGACTACAACCTGAACCTCTGGGCTGGATATAATATCAAAAGGCCTAAAAACGAGGCGGAGGAAAAGGAGACGTATTCCTTCCCGGATTATGTTGTTAACAAAGAGAGCCGCTATCAGGATGGGGGAGACCGTACGATCAACAAATACGGCATTGCCAGCATCAGTCAGTCAACAAAAGAACGTACATGGATGTTGCGTGGTGGTATAGAGAGCAGTTCGTCTTCCGATTTCGTCGACCAAGGTCGTATTACCTATTCGGATGGACTTCTTTCTTCCGTTCATTTTGCGCAGAAGGATCTCTTTCGCAGCGTGAAGCCAACCTTGTCTGTGTATTACCAGCGGACGATGTCTCCTAAAAGGAACTTTGAAGTCATGCTTGATAGTTACTACTCGCGCAACAAGTATGATAGAAGCTATACAGAACAAGATGCCAGTTACCCATATCACTCGAAGGAAGACTATTACTATGTGAAACTGAATGCCAACTACACGACCATGCTTCCGCATAAAGCACAGCTTACATTCAGTCTCCATGAATATATACATATCAGTCAGTTGTCAAACGATGTGAACGAAAGTGGCAAGCAGAAACTCCATTCCTCAGAGACCATTCTGTTTGCTAATTATGGGAAACGCTTCGGAACTCAGTTCATGCTCAATGCCAATCCGGGGGTGTCCTATCTTGTTTATCAGTTGCAGGGGTATGATGCCATCAAGCATGTTACCCCAAGGATCAACCTTTCGGCCGCCTACCTGATTGACAAATCTCAAAGACTACAGTTACGTTTTGCTTTGGGCAACACCCATCCGTCATTGAATACAGTTAATCATACGAGTCAACAGATAGACCGCTTTATGATTCGTCGGGGAAATGTGGATATGGACAACTCCGTTATCCTGCAACCCATGTTGACTTATATGTACAATCACAAGAAGGTGACCGTCGGTCTGACGGGTTCCTACATGTATCTTAACCATGCGATAGTCAATGATTATCTGACGGAAGGAAACTGGATTATCAATACCTACTCAAGTGATGCCCGTTATCGTGCTACAGCTTTCAGTCTGTCCACCACCTATAAGCCGACATCCTCTTTTAATCTGCGCCTCAATGGCGACTACAAATATACGTCTATAAGTGGACCTGCCAATATACATCAGAATACGTTGAAGATGGGACTGTTGGCAAACTGGTATGTGAATGATTTCTTATTCTCGGTGTCATGCAACACCCCCTATAAGGAGATCCTGAATAACCAGATATACGTCCACATCCCCTGGGAATATGATATGGGCGTGGAATGGTCGCATAAGAACATGGCTGTCGAGGTCGTCGCCAATCATATATTCCTACGGAACAGCAAAACAGTCAGGAGAATCGATACAGACATTTATGATTACCAGTCCTCTCTTATCAGTGATCTGCAAAAACAGTATCTGACAGCGAAGGTGATCCTGACGATTGATTATGGCAAGAAAGTGAACAAGTCGCCTAAGTACAACCTGAACTCAAGTGAGAGTGCTATCATGAGAGGTAAGATCTGAAGGCGGCCCGACTAAGCGAGACGGATGCCATTCCCATCCTCTTCAATCGTGATCAGACGACGCTTATACAGGTCGCCGATGGCTTTCTTGAATGCTTTCTTGGAAACCTGGAAACGGTCGTAGATAAGTTCGGCAGGCGACTTGTCGCCCAGGTTGCAATAGCCATCGTTCTCATAGAGATAGCGCAGCAACAACTCGGCGAAGTCGAGGGTGTGCTGTCTGCCGCTCTGATGAAGGGTCAGGTCGATCTTCCCGTCTTCCCGTACATGGTCCACATAAGCCTTTAAGCGCATGCCGCTGTGCAGGGGTTGGAAGATCTGGTTCTCATAGATCTGTCCCTGAAAGCGGTTATTGACGATCACCTTGAAGCCGAGATCGGTCTTCTGCCAGACCAGGATGTCCACCTCCGTGCCATGAGTCAGCGCCGGCAGGTCGTTGATGGTCGGTGTCTCGAGATACTTGTCGATCTTCGCGGTAGCCATCAGTCGATAGCTATCCTCGTCCACCTTAATATATACGATGTAATGGTTTCCCTGTTCCATCCTTCTCTTCTGTTCGCGGAAAGGACAGAACAAGTCTTTCATCAGTCCCCAGTTCAGGAAGGCGCCAAACTGGTTCACCCATGCCACCTCAAGACTGGCAAACTGGCCCACCTTGGCATAGGGATGCTCTGTGGTAGCCACAGGTCGCTCCTCCTGGTCGAGGTAGATGAACACTTCGATATCGTCGCCGACATGCATGTTCTTGGTCACATAACGCTGGGGAAGCAGGATCTCACCTTCTTCTCCACCGTCGAGGTAAAGTCCGAAGTCTACCGACTTAACTATTCTGAGGGTGTTGTAGTCTCCGAGTCTGAGCATATGAGTCCGTCTTTTAGGTGAATGGTGCGGTCGGTGATGGCAGCCAGTTGCTCGTCGTGTGTGACGATGACAAAGGTCTGTCCGAACTTATCGCGAAGGTCAAAGAACAACTGGTGCAGTTCTTCCTTGTTCTTCGTGTCGAGAGAGCCGGAAGGCTCGTCGGCAAGGATCACGGCCGGGTGGTTGACCAGTGCGCGAGCCACGGCCACGCGCTGCTTCTCTCCACCCGACAGTTCGTTGGGCTTATGACTGGCACGGTCGGCCAGTCCCATGAAGTCGAGCAGTTCCTTAGCCCGTTGTCTCGCCTGTTTATGCGACATGCCGGCGATATAGGCCGGAATCATGATGTTCTCGATGGCCGTGAACTCAGGGAGCAACTGATGGAACTGAAACACGAAGCCGAGATGCCGGTTCCGGAAGTCAGAGAGCTTCTTCGACGAGAGCGAGGTCACGTCGATACCGTCAACCGTCACAGAGCCGGTATCGGGGCGGTCGAGCGTGCCGATGATCTGAAGCAGTGTGGTCTTGCCGGCACCACTTGGGCCGACGATGCTCACCACCTCACCTTTGTCGATATGCAGATCGATACCTTTCAGTACTTGTAGCGATCCGAAGCTTTTGGTAATATTTCTGATGTCAATCATATCTTTCATTTCTTTCTATGGATCCAACGTAGGATAGTATCATAGATACTCTTCTCCTCATGGTGCTGTGCCTCGGTGAAGCTCATACGGTCGTCCTTCGTGTTACCGAACTGGTCGGGGAAGATGATCATGAGGTTCTTGCCGGAGAAGAACTTCTGCAGCTCATCGGGCAGACGCTCCAAGGCCGTCTTATAGGAGATGGTACCCTTTCGGGCGGTCACCACCACGAAGAGATGGTCCTTCGCGATGCCGGAAGCCAACTGGGGCAGCTCGTTCCAGTGCCCCATAGACGTATACTCCGCCCGTACGTTCGGATGCCGGTTGTTGATATACTCTGCAATCAGCGTGAGCGACTCGTTACGACCATGGAACTGGATGCGGCAGTCTAACTGTCCGGCCAGTCGACTCAGTCGTTCCAGCCACCGGTGGAAACCGGGCTCGAACTCTGCCCGCGAGGGGACAGCCACCTGGATACGTCGGAGCGTGGACATCGGTTGCACGAAACGGGTCAGGATGATCTGTCGGTTCAGACCGTTATACAGACTCTGGATGAACTCACCCCAGAAGCGAGGGTTGATGTCGGTATGGACGTGCATACCCATGATGATCTCCGAACAGGCGAACTCCCGGAAGGCGTGCTTGATGCCGTTGGCGATGTTGGTGGCAAGACGGACCTGTGTCTGCATGCCGACATCAGCGGCACTGGCCTGCTGTTGCAGATGCTCCAGCAGACGGAGGCCCTGAGCCCGGGCCGTACTACTGTTCTGGTCGTCGTAAACCACGTTGAGTGCCACCAGGTCGCGCTTCAACCGTTGGTTACGCATCAGCGTGGAGAGGTCGAGCAACTGTGGCGCGATATCCGGATACTTCACACAGAGCAGAATCTTCTCGTCATCGTCCTTCGGGGCTTCCGCCGTCAGGTGACTCTTCTCTTGCAGGATAATCTGTTTGGATGCATGCTCGGTCATCATCGTACTGATGATGCAGGTGAAGAGTATCATCATCACGACACCATTCAGCATGTCGTTATTAATCAGGTACTCACCGGGGGCAACCTCCAGACGCATGCCGACCATGACCATGGCGATGGCGCCTGCCGCATGGGCAGAGGTCAGACCGAACATCATGTTACCGTCGGCTTTCGAGAGTCGTAGTGTCAGACTCGACAGGTAGGCTGCGACAGCCTTGCCGAAGGTGCCGAAGAAAACGATGAGGAACACGATCCACGCCATCTCTATACCCGAGAACAGGGTGCGCACGTTGATGAGCATGCCCACACCGATCAGGAAATAGGGAATGAACAGGGCATTACCGATGAACTCGATGCGGTTCATCAGTGGCGACACATGGGGGATGTATCTGTTCAGGATCAGTCCGGAGAAGAACGCTCCGAATACCCCCTCGATGCCGATCAGCGAGGTCAGCGACGCACTCAGGAACATCACGCCGAGCACGAAGATATACTGCATGACGGCATCGCTGTAACGGCGCAGGAAGTAACGTGTCAACTTAGGAATCAGGACCACGCTACCCACACAGAACGCCGCGAACTTCAGAAGGAACAGCAGCCAGAACTGCCACCCGCTATCCCCGTCGAACGAGCCGGACAGGGCGGCCAGCATGACGAGGGCCATGAACAGCGATATCATGGAAGAGCCGACGCTCAGTGTGACGCTCGTATGTTTCTGAAGACCGTAGCGGCATACGATGGGATAGGCTATCAGTGTGTTCGAAGCCATGATACATCCCAGAAGGAACGACGCCGACGAGGAGTAGTCCAGGATGGTCAGCGCCATGACGTATGTCATCACGAAGGGAATGAGGAAGGTGAATAGTCCGAAGAGGATGAAATGCTTTGAACGCTTCCTGACACCTTCGGTGTCCATCTCCAGTCCGGCGAGGAACATGATATAATACAGACCGACACGTCCGAAGAGCTCAAACGAGTTGTCGCGCTCCAGGATGTTAAGACCGTACTGTCCGATCAGCACACCTGCCAACACCATTCCGATGATGTGTGGGATACGGAGCTTGCTCATGACGATCGGGGCAAGCAGAATGATCAGCAGCACTACAAAGAAAATCAGTGTAGGGTCCGTTATTGGGAAATATGTCGCTAGTAGGGTCATTCTGTGTGCAAAGGTACAAATAAAAAAATAATTAGGAATTAAAAAAACAAAAATATTTCTTTTGTTATGCGCTCGACTTTTCGTAATATTGCCAGATATCGCTTTTTTCGTTAATAAAGGCAGTCTGGGAATTGAGAGAAATGGGCGAACGACTTGTCAAACTCAATCAGATAGCCATCCAACAAATGCAGGTGTTGGAAGGGGGGAAGCAATCGTAATTTACTGAGATAGTATCAGAAAAGAGTTGATATTTCTTTGAAGAAATTGTGGGCATAGAGGGCTTTGTCATATTGTTTTGACAGGGTTTTCGATACTTTGCCCATATATATGCTCTCCTCTTTGTTCTGATACAAATAATGTATTGCCTGAACTAGATTACCAGTCAAATCACTAGGGAAAGGCAACACGATGGCATTTTGGTTGGTCACCATCTCGGGTATTCCTCCGCGATTAGTCGTGATGATAGGTAAGCCAGCGGCCATTCCCTCAGCCACAGTAAGCCCGAAAGGTTCCTCCCACGTTGATGGCACGACAGCAACATCGGATAGTTTTAGATAGCTGGGTATCATGTCATGGTCAACATATCCAGTAAACTTTATTCTGTCGCTCAACATCGCAGCCATCTCTTTCAACTTGGAGATGAATGGACTGTCAGTAGATGTGTTAGCAAAAAAGGAGCTACCCATGACCAACAGTTTGATGTGCGGCTCGTCTTTCAGCATCAGCATAGCTTCAATTAGTTCCATGATTCCCTTCTCGGGAATTAGTCTTCCACTAAACAGCAGAATGAAATCATCCTCACTCAACCCAAGTGACTGCCGAGATAGGGAGGGCTGAAAGTCAAAAGGTGCCAGGTCGATACCATTATGTACGGTGACGGTTTTGGTGTCATTGGCATTGCACGTCTGCACCCGCCTCTTGATAAATTCAGAGACCGTAATGATTTTCGATGCCGCTTGATAGATTTTCTTATACTGAGGAATGTTGTCGGAAAGGAAATCGTTGTGGAGGTGGTACACTAACTTTGCCTTCGCCACTTTTGGTAGTTGCAAGGCATAGCCTGGGCGATTCTCAATAACGATGCAATCGAATTCCATCTTGGCAATAGCTTTGAGCACCTGCCGGAAATAGTAATCTATTGTATAGTGATAATATGTATTTCGATTGATGAGGCCAAGCAGTCTTTTCTTGACCTTAGCCCATAGGCTTATAGTGTCAATAAAGCGATAATGATTATAGTCAGACTGTAGTGCATGATGGTTTCGTACCTTGGGATGATAAACGCTAAAGACAGTTATGTCGTGCAGATGAACCTCGTCATTGTATTTCAGGTAATTGTCAACTAAAGTTTCAACAGCTCCTCCTTGTACAGCAGGGACGGGCAGAATACCAGAAGTAAGAATGGCAATTTTCATATATGATGCTCCTATAGCCCGCCAAACACCCAGAATCGGACATGTTAAATCGTTGTTTCGCTGACTACAAATGAAAAGCGGGGTATCTAGCTTCTGCCCGTTCGTCGTTGAGGTCCTGAGATTACCCGTAGAAAGAACAGACAGAGTGATACCCACGCCGTTGGTATATATAATATGCCCCATAAAGGTGTGCTTGATGGCATGGTTAGCCATCGGCACACCAACGGGGATGGTATATACCTACCCGTAGCATCTACTTCTGCAATGTCTTTGATTCTACGTTCGAGTTTCTCAGGTTCCAACGACCAAAAACAGAGCGTCAGCGACGCATTCCTAAATGTAGTGCTCCCTCCTTATAGCCGCTCCGACATTCTGTGAACTCTGCACGGCATGAGTTTGCGGGTACAAAGTTAATCATAAATATCGAAGAATAAATAAAACATGAACATAATTTAAGAAGTATTCGGGCTCTCATTTCAGAAAAGTGCCATTGCCGTGCATGCGTTCCATTTGTAATCCCTATAAAGGGCGTAGTCTAATACGCAGTATTGTAGCATATTCCACAATAACCGCAGACATAGTTTTCCGCAATCATTGAGCAATCTCTTAGGATGTTGTAATGAGAAGACTGTTTCGTGAAACGTTATGGAATGAAACAAACTATCAAATGCAGGCCGTTAGGTAACTCTAAAGAACCTTTGCGCTCAGAATTCAAAAACAAAACGGAAAAGGAAATTGAATCAATTGAACGCAGCACTTACGAGGAGTTGCAGACGAGCTTTAACAGGTTCGTCAAATAGATGAACGAGAGGGCGGTAAAGTACGTAAAGACGAAGATGTCACGTACAAAGGCTAGATTTTCATCCTCGAACTCATGGGCTACGATGACTTTCTGTTTATCCCAAATTTGTTTTCGCCCCAATTTCAGTCTTCCTCATTCTCCCCCGTCTTGCCTTTATTCTAGGCTGAATTCTTGCGTTCCGTTGGTGGCAAGCGGCAAAGCCGAGCAGCGTTAATCTCCCGAACCCTTTTTCTATTTACAAGTTTTTTTCGTAACATTGCCATCAAAGATGGCGAAATTACGATGTCTCGACATAAACCAAAAATATTTCTTTTGCATTTCTCTCGTTTTTTCGTCATTTTGGCTTCGCCGAACTTACTATACACTCGGAAATGAAAAGAAAACAAGTTTTTCTTTTGCATTTCTCTCGTTTTTTCGTAATTTTGCGGGCGAATAATCAACAAAAGATAGAATTAGGCAAGATGAAAGTAGCAATTGTAGGTGCAAGCGGTGCCGTAGGACAGGAGTTCCTGCGAATCCTTGATGAGAGAAATTTCCCGATGGATGAGTTAGTATTGTTCGGATCAGAGCGTAGTGCCGGTCGAAAGTACACCTTTAAGGGAAAGGAGATTGAAGTGAAGTTACTTCAGCATAACGATGATTTCAAGGATGTGGACATCGCGTTCACCAGTGCCGGCGCCGGCACGTCGAAGGAGTTCGCGGAGACCATCACTAAGTATGGTGCCGTGATGATCGACAATTCCAGTGCTTTCCGTATGGATGATGATGTGCCCTTGGTAGTGCCCGAGTGCAATGCCGAGGACGCCCTGAACCGTCCCCGTGGTATTATCGCCAACCCGAACTGTACGACCATCATGATGGTGGTGGTGCTTCAGCCGTTGGAGCAGATCAGTCATATCAAGCGCATCCACGTGGCCTCTTACCAGAGCGCCTCTGGAGCCGGTGCTGCTGCCATGGCAGAGCTGCAGCAGCAGTATAAGGAGATGGTTGAAGAGGGTGAGGTGAAGACCGTCAAGAAGTTCGCTCATCAGCTCGCTTATAACGTGATTCCACAGATCGACGTGTTCCAGCCCAATGGTTACACAAAGGAGGAGATGAAGATGTTCAACGAGACTCGTAAGATCATGCACACCGATGCCAAGTGCTCGGCCATGTGTGTCCGTGTGTCGTCGTTGCGTTCTCACTCTGAGTCTGTATGGATCGAGACCGAGAAGCCTATCAGCGTCGAGGAGGCTCAGAAGGCCATCGCCGCCGCTCCCGGTTGTACGCTGAAGGACGATCCCGCCACCCTCACTTATCCGATGCCGCTGGAGACAGCCGGCAAGGACGATGTCTACGTCGGTCGTGTGCGTAAGGACCTGAGCGATGACTGTGGTCTTACCTTCTGGCTTTCTGGCGACCAGATCCGTAAGGGTGCTGCCCTGAATGCCGTGCAGATCGCCGAGTATCTGGTGAAGGTCGGCAATGTGAAATGAGACTGAGAGCCGTTTGTTCTCTGCTCTTCTTTCTCCTGCTACTGTCGTGCAGTGGTGGCGATGATGACGGGCGCCGTCTGGGCGAGGTGATTGTCGGTACCTGGCAGTTGGGGACGAATGAGGGCGATATGCTTGTCGAAGGCGATCTGACGATGGAGTTCGCCTTCGACAAGTTCGTTTTCCGTGCTGACGGAAGCTATAATGGGATGATGCGTAAGGGCACGTTCTTCTCTACAGACGAGACGGGCGACATCATCCTTGAGGGACGATATCAGTGTGACAACCATAACCTGAAGTTGGAGGGCGGCGATGGCTATCAGCTGGCCCTTACCGCACAGGTGCTGTCGTTCACGGACGATACGATGCGGTTGCAGTTCGTCGGTGATGACGGTCGACTGACGGTCACGCTGGTACTCCGGAAGACCATAGACTGATACTTATTCTGCTTCTTCCACGTCTGTGGCATGGTACACACAGTCGTAGCTCACCTGACTGTAGGCGGAGAAGTAGCCCAGACAACCGCCGGTGAAGTTCTGTATAGGATTCGTGCCGGTGTTCTCCATCAGTTGCATGGAGTATAGGTAGTCGTAGGCACGCTGGTCGATGGCCCGTATCTCCAGGTGAAGTCGGTCACCCTCCTGTAGCATGTCATCGCTGGTACTTCCTTCCCGGTCGAAGCTGAAGAACTGTTGCAGTTCCTTGTTGGGATCCATATCGTCGCGGCATACCGACCATCTGTATGCGATCTTGTTCCGGTAGATATGAATGAAGTACCAGTTCGCCTCGTTGGGTATATCCTGGAAGAGCAGCTCGCTCATCAGGACCCTCTCTGTCATGATCTTCTTCCAGAGAAAGCGGAACTTGTTCAGCTGAGGCTTCTTCTGCATGGTCGATGTGGAGGAGAAGTGCTGACCGTCGAGGTCGATGTCTATCCGGTAGGTCACCCCGGGTGTGCCAGTGGCGTCGGCCTTGTAGTAGCCGTTCTGTGTGTATCTGAGTGCGGTCGTCGTTCCGTCGCTGCCGGATATGGTGACGGTCGCCTGACTGACATGACTGCTCGTCGTGTTGTCGTTCATGTCACACGTCTGAGTGATGCGAGCCGTCATCCCTTCATCCGAGACCGAAGCCTCTACGACGTAGAGCGGATCGACCTGATGATAGTCTATTGCAATCTCTTTCTCACAGGAGCAGAGCAGGCCGATAAGGATGAACAGAAGTGGAAGATTACGCATAGGGTCAGAACTTGATATTGAGTGATACAGAAGGGATGATGCCGAAGAGCGAATACTGGACGGCCCGGGTACGGTTGCCGTCCTGACTGTCCTCGAAGTTGATGAGGTAGGGGTTATACCTGTTGTAGAGGTTGTAGATGCCGAACACCCACTGTTGGGTGCACCACGACCGTTTCCTGGTCCAGATGGCACTCACGTCCAGACGATGGTAGTCGGGAGCTCGGTAGCCGTTGCGCTCGGCATAGTAGTACACCCAGTTGTCCATGATCTGGTACTTACCACTGGGGGCCGTGAAGGCCTGTCCGCTGTTGAACACCCAGGCGGCGTTGAACGACCATCGGTCCGAGAGCCTGTACGACGCCACGAGGTTGATGTCGTGCCGACGGTCGTTGCTTGCGTCGTACCATCTGCCGCCGTTGATGCCGTCGATGCGGGTCTTCGACCACGACAGGGTATAGGCCAGCCATCCCGTCAGTTTGCCGTTGTTCTTTCGGGCGCACAACTCCATGCCGTAGCTCTTCCCCTCGCCGGGCAGCACCAGTCGTTCGATCTCGATCTCACTGCCGAACGATTTCCCGTCGCGGTAGTCGATCACATGGTCTGTCTTACGGTAGTAGGCCTCCAGTGAGAAGTCGTAGTCTTGTGTCGCGGTCATCGTATAGAGACCGGCACTGACCTGGTCGGCCACCTCGGGCTTCACGATATTACTGCTGATGGTGTAGCGGTCGAAGGGTGTCGACGTGCTCTGGTTGCGCAGGGCGTGGATATTCTGCGAGGTCCTAGCATAGCCCAGTTTGATACTGGTCTGTCCTGTGGCCTGATAGCTGATGCTGGCGCGTGGCTCCAGGGTGGCGTAGGTCTTTACGATCTCGTTCCTGCCGTAGTTGTAGTACCAGTCGATGGTGCCGTCGGGGGCGATGTCGTAATACAGCGAACCGCCGAGAGGAGAGAAGGTCGACAGGCGCAGACCGAGGGAGGCGGAGAGCGCCTCGGAGATGTTCAGTGTGCCATTGAGCCATGCGGCGTTCTCCCATGCACGCCGTTCTTCCTTATCGTGCTTGCTGACGATCACCCACTCGGCCGACTTCACGTTGAGCAGCGAACTCTGGAAGCCTGCCTTGAGCTGATGCTCGCCCAGTGCGAGGTGGAAGTCTTGTCGGATGCTCCCTTGTCGGATATGTCCTTTGTAGGTGAGGTTGAACCCTTCGAAGTCCACCCCGTTGTCTGTCTGGTAGTCACTATAATATAAGGTGGTCTGTGCGTTGGAGCCACCGTTGAAATGGTGGAGCCACTTCAGACTGGCACTTCTGTTTCCCCAACGGATATCGACCATCTTGTCTATGGCGGTCTTGTCGTAGCCGGTGAAGAAGGTCAGGAAGAGTTGGTTACGGGCGTTCAACGTCCAGTCGAACTTCGCGTTGACATCGTAGAAGTACAGTGTGTTGTTCTTATAGTCGTCCGACAGCTTCAGGAACATATCCATGTAGGTGCGTCTGGCGGTCACCAGGAACGAGGCCTTGTTCTTGACGATCGGACCTTCGACGGTCCCTTTGGCGGAGAGCAGACCGATGGTGGTACTACCGTGCCAGCCGTTCTTGTTGCCTGTTCGTCCCGTGATGTCGAGCACGGCCGACGAGGCGCCGCCGTACTGGGCGGGCAGCAGTCCTTTGTAGAGTGTGCCGGCTGCCAGGGCATCGTCGTTGAAGGCGGAGAAGAGACCGCCCATATGTCCTACGTTATAGACGGGGGCGTTGTCGAACAGCACCTGGTTCTGTGCCGACGTGCCGCCTCGTACCTGGAAGCCGCTGGAGGCATCGCTCTCGGCCTTGACACCGGGCAACAGTTGGATGGAGCGCATGATATCGTTCTCGCCAAACAGTTGGGGCGCCGATGTCAGGTTCTCCAGTTGCAGCACCTCGGCACCCGTCTGCACGTTCTGTATGCGTTGCCGGGCTGAGTTCGAGGTGATCACCACCTCCTCCAACCGTTCTGTACGGATGGAGTCTTCCTCTGCCGAGGACAGCATGAAAAGTGCGGATAATAGTATACCTGCTGAAAACATGTGTGCAAAGGTATGAAAAAAATAGAAATAGTTGTCAAGAATAAACGGAAATAAAAAAAATATTGTAAATTTGTCGCGAAATCACAAATGATTGACAACGATGAAGAAGATTATTTTTGCGATCGTGGCATTTGCCGCCCTGTGCGCTTGTAGTGGGGAGAAGAAAGACCTGTCGTATCGCGGTCTGTCCATGGGACTGCCGTTCCAGACCTTCTGCGACTCTATGCAGGCTCGTGGTTTTTATGTGGACTCCGCCAAGTCGGACTCTGCGAGTGGTCTGGTCGTGATGGCCAACCCCAGCACGAACTATCGCATCTCGATTGCCCAGAAGGAGGGACAGCTGGTGGCGTTGCAGGAGAACTACAAGATCTCTACCAACGACAGTACCCGGAAACTCTGGCAGCAGATGCGCGACCAGTTCGAGAAGGAACTGGGCAGCTGGCCTAACATGCCGAAGCATGGCGATGATCATAAGGTGGCGAAGTTTGAGACCGACGGTGGTTTCATCACGCTCACCGTGGAGAACACCTATAAGCCGACATTTGCTGTCCGCTACGACAGGAAGTAAGTCTTCGGAGGCGTTTTGTCCTAAAAAAGTGCCTAGAAAAGTGTTCGTCAGAAGTCGCGAACTAGAAAAACCAAGGGGCCTCTTATAGTCCCTTTTTGCCCTATTATGGTATACTTTCGACCTATCTGGAGTGGAGAACGACCCAAAAATCGCGTCTACGCCCCACATTCCATTGTTCCTGCCCACCACGCAAGCTATGCGCACCCATTTGTAAAGATATATCACCACACATCCTGAGCCCCCACGCGCGGTCCCTGAGCCTGTCGAAGCATCAAAGGAATTTCGCAAAACTAAACAAAGTCAAAATAATGCAAATTATTATTAATTATCGATATCTTCGGGAATAATGTATGAAGTTCCATTATTATATTTGCAATCGTATAATTGTCAACTATAATTAATCATCTATTAATCACCAATAACCAAGAAGCCTAACGCTTCGCTAACATCTTATTATTAATGAGTAAACAATTCATCGCACAAACTATTGTGCTGTTACTCGGTGTATCATCAGTCTATGGGCGGAATCATCTGACCGTTAATGGAATGAAGACTAAATCGTCCCACATCAGCAAGGCAGCATGGCTGCTGACTTGTCTGCTTTTTATTCCAGTTGCTAATGTCTGGTCTCAGACTGATCCTCAGGGACTGACACCAGAGATGTTGTTGCCGAAATTCACTAATCTCTCACCGGAAGCAGCGTCCTTGGGCAAGTTTGGTGCATACAGTGTATCCGAGTATACTGGTTCTCCGGACATTAGGATCCCGCTGTTTACCATACAGTCGGGCGACGTGTCGATACCGGTCGAACTATATTACGACGCCTCTGGCATCAAGGTCGATCAGGATGCGACGTTCGTAGGCCTGGGTTGGAATCTCAGCTATGGTGGCTGCATCAGCCATATCGTATTAGGAAAGGATGACTTCATGGAAACTAACGACTATGTTCCTTTCACAGAATACTACAGCGAACACCTTGTTCCCAATGTACCCAATGGCTTATATTATTATAATTATGTTGATCATAGACTGGAAGTCGGGGGGGGGCTTTTCTATCCAAATACTATTTCCTACCGGGTTCATGATAGGATGTCCGATGGATATTATATTCCAGATGTGTTTCAAGCCAATTTCTGTGGTCATCATGTTGCATTTATCATAGACAAAAGAGACGACTCTAAGATTGTAATCCTTAATGATGATTCTAGGAAATACAAGATAGAATACGATATGGATTGGCCATATCCGAAAACTTTTAGGATCACAGACGACAAAGGCGTGACCTATCAATTCAAGGCATTTAAGGAATTTGATGAAAAAGATTCTTATTATCTGACTGAAGTTTACGATGCTGGTGGTATGTCGGGAAAAAGTACTATAGCATTTAACTATGAACAGTCTTTTTGCTATATACCAAATAGTCGACCATCCGTGAAGGATCTTGAATCTATGGGAAAGTTTTTAGAGGGAGATTATTACCAGTCGACATTAGGTACTCAACTATATTATTTACTTGCTCGACGTACGGATGAAATGAAACTGTCATGTAGTCGTACTAACTATTTTAATAAAGTTTATCCCTCAAAAGTTATCACGAGTACTGATACTGTTAAGTTTCGTCTGAGGACAAGAGATACCCTTGACCTTAAGGGGGCCTACGCGATAAGCGAGATTCTGGTTAAGTCTAAGTCAAAGATTGATTCGATTATAAATAGAATCAACTTTTGGTATAGCAGTTTTAACGAGGAAACAACATCTCCTAATCCGATGAGACATTCTCGTAAACGTTTAAGACTGGACTCTATAATGGTCAATTCAAAGAAATATAAGATGGATTACGACACGACCACCCTTCCAGCTTATGCTTCAAGTTCACAAGATTACTGGGGATATTATAACGGAATTAGCAATGGAATAAAGCGGTGCGGAACACCTAGATATATAGTAGAGAACAACGCAGTGAAGGAGGTGGATTACCTTGGAGAAGCTAATCGTTATGCTTCCGAGAACTTATGTAAGGTTGGTATGCTGAAAAGGATTACCTATCCGACAGGCGGCTATACAGATTTTGAATTTGAAATCAACCGATTCAATGATGAGTACTTTTATCCAGATGCTGCTAGTTTGAATAGGCCAGACGTAACAAAAGTAGTCAATGTCACTGTTTCTGGGGCATATGGTTCTCAAAGCCAATCAAAAACTTTTTCTCTTCAGAAAGAAACTAAATGTACTTGTCGCGTTAATCAATCTACGACAGCTTCTACAAACGATGTCTCAACGGTAATAATCAAGAATGCCTCTACTGGCAGTATCATAAAAACATATAGCGTCTCAAATGGAAATACATATGGCGGGTCGTGCGATATTACGCTCGCAAAGGGGGATTATATTATAGAGGCAAGTGTCACTGCAAATAGGAATAGTTATAGTACCGTTGCAAGTTGTGATGTAATTTATACTTGCAGCTCAATGCCTAGCTTTTCATTGAATGAAACTAAGGGGGGGGCATCTATAGGTGGTGGCTTGCGAGTCAAAAGCATCAAGAATTATGATTACTCTTCTAAATACCTTAATGGTATAGAGTATGAATACAGGGGGGGGAAACTGTTGACCCCAACCGTCAGGATGGAGAAACACTTTATAAACTTTAGTTATTTAGTTGATGAAGGCGATGGTCCGCCATACTCCGAACATTCCGCAAACTTCTCTTATGCTTATGCCAGTTCCGAACCTTCGTATCTTTATGTTTGTTCATTGGGAGTTCCTGGTACAGTGGGCTACTCTATGGTCATCAAAAAGGAGGTGGATGAAAACGGACAAGTGGTCAGGAGAAGGGAGCTAGAGTATCATAATTATAGTTATGAGAATAATGAACCGATATACCGGCAGATGCAGAATTTCTTCTATACCTGCACTAATGGATATTTAAATGGCAAGTTGGAGAAGGAAACATTATACTCGGCGACTGGTGAGGTGCAATACAAGGCTGAATATGTGTATAACGATGTGTTGCTGACATCGGTCTTGTATCCAAAATGTGTTCCTGCTTTTTTCCCAGTTCATTTATTGTGGAGATTCCAATTCAATGTGGAGGTCTTTAAGAAAAACGTGAAATGGTGTTATCTCGCCAGAAAGAATGAGACCTTCTATGATATCAGCGGTAGTAAGACCACAAGCAGAACGACCTCACTCACTTACGACTCATCTAACTACCAGCCTTCTGAGCAGACTGTCAGTGACGGGACCAATAGCCAGAAGGTCAAATACTGGTATCCTTTCACCAGCGGCAACCAATCTAAAGGACTGGATAGTCTTAAGAACAAGAACTACCTGAGCGAGGTGACCGGCATTGACCAGTACCGGAACAATAAATTTATTGGCGGCAGCAGGTATGATTATACGTCAAACAATAATCTGCCTGTAGTGAGTAAATGCTATTCAATCCTCCCTAACGACAGCACAGTTCTTCAGATGACGGTTACCAAGCATGACGGTTATGGTAATATCCGCGAGTATAAACTGAAGGATGATAGTACGTCCGTCACAATTATCTGGTCGTACAATCATCAACTCCCGGTCATGGAGATTGTCGGCAGTACATATGCGGACGTGAAGGCCAAGACTGCCACGATTACCAGTATCGAGAATGCAGATTCTGTGTCGGTAGGTGAGATAAGGTCCTTGCATTCATCTCTCTCGACGGGGCTCTCAGCCCATGTGACGGCCTATCAGTATAATAGATGGCACAGTGTGTCGCGCATCATAGCGCCCAATGGCTATGAGACGACCTACAACTATGACAATGAGGGTCGGTTGATTGAAGCCCGCGACCCTCAGGGTATATTGCAGAAATATCAGTATAACTATAAAATCAAATAGAGTATGAAGAGGTATATTCATATATATAATTGTCAACAGTAATTAATCATCTATTAATCACCAATAACCAAGAAGCCTAACGCTTCGCTAACATCTTATTATTAATGAGTAAACAATTCATCGCACAGGCTATTGTGCTGTTTCTCGGTGTATCGTCAGTCTACGGACAGGTCAACCTGTCCAGGATGGCCATGGACTCCAGCGACAGCCTTCAGAAGAGCCGTATCCGCTACTTCTCCCCGGGAGAGGGCGGCAAGGACAGAGTATGGGACCTCTCCCAGCGTCTTTCATCGACCGAGAGCTCCCAGGTACAGTTCATCAAGGACAGCGCCGGCGTGGTGTCGGTCTATGAGCCCGACTGGATAGACTACTGCCGTATCGACGGCGGTACGCTCGTCCGCTTCGCCGGCGAGTCGCCCACGGACCAGTGGAACTACGCCAAGCCCCAGTTGGCGGTGCGGTTCCCGCTGGCATTCGGTGACTCCGTTGCCTCTGACTTCCACCGCGACGGCGTGCTCTATGGCACCCACCTCTATCGCAGGACCGGCAGGACGACCGTCAGGGTCGACGCCTCGGGCTCCGTCGTGCTGGCCGAGGGCGACACGCTGCGCAACGTGACGAGGGTGCATACCATCCACTCCTACTCCGTATGCATGGACATCGACTCGGCGGCCCTCGACACGGCCCGGCTGACGCAGGTGATCGACGAGCGCTACGACTGGTACCTGCCCGACTCGCAGTACCCCATCATCGAGGATGTGATGAGCACCAGCTACTATAACATGGATGCCATCGGCACCACGAGGTACGCCTGTGTCAACCTGCCGGAGAGTCAGACGGACCTCTATGTCACCCCGACGGACGAGGAGCCCGCCGACGAGGATACCGCCCCGGCCGGCGAGGACCCGTGGCAGCCCGACATCATCCGCTTTACGACGGACACCCACGGGGGAGCGGTCCACGTCAGCTACGACCTCGACGCCGACGCGAGCATCACGGCCATCGTGGCTGGTCATACGGGTATGACGTACAGGCACAGGGAATGGAAGGAGAAGGCCGGTCAGGGCTATTACGCCCAGATCGACTGCAATGGCCTGCGCCCCGGCGTCTATATCCTCTATCTGAACGTTAACGGAAAAGTATACAGCAAGAAAATAACATTATGAAGATGATATCATTCCACATCAGCAAGGCGGCATGGCTGCTGACCAGTCTGCTTTTTATACCAGCCATGAGCGTGAAGGCTCAAGATCCTCAGAGTTTAACTCCCGAGATGCTGTTACCACAGTTCTCTAATCTCTCACCGGAAGCAGCGTCCTTGGGCAAGTACGGTGCGTATAATGTTTCCGAATATTCCGGCTCTCCCAATATCAGGATACCCTTGTATACCATCCACTCGGGCGATATTTCGATACCTATTGAGTTGTATTACGACGCCTCGGGTATCAAAGTAGAACAAGATGCGACGTTCGTGGGCCTGGGTTGGAATCTCAGTTATGGCGGTTGTATCAGCCATATCGTCTGCGGAGGGGATGATTTTTATGAATGGCATTGGAGTAACCCTTCTTACCTGATGGATATTTATGGAACAAAAGCATCAACTATGCCTATGGAACTCCACTCATATTCGACAGCATTCACATTTGTGTCATATGAGGATAAGTGGGTAAGATGTCTCCCTTTAGATTTAGAAAAATATCAATTACATGAAGACTTGTCCAGAGGATGCTTTGTTCCAGACGTGTTTCAAGCCAATTTCTGTGGTCAGCATGTGTCTTTTATTATAGACAAGAGAAACAATGACAAAGTTGTCATTCTCAATAATGATCCCAAGAAGTATAAAATAGAATTTGTGAAAGGAGATGCTTTTCCACACCATCCAAGTTCTATCAAAATCACGGACGACAAGGGAATCACTTATCTGTTCGAGCCGTACAGAGAGTATGATTATACAGATACCTATTATTTGAAAAAAGTCTATGGAGCCGATGGCATGTCAGGGAAGAGTGCTATCACATTTGACTATGAAAGGCGCTATTTCGATGTGTCGCAAAGCCGTATTTCGTCGAAAATCGTTAATTCCATAGGAAAAGAAATAGAGGGGGAATATTACCCCCCTGAGGCAAGAAGCCTGCTAAACGGGTATGTATTGCCAAATACTCATTATTCCAACTTGGCATGTGGCAATTATGGTTCTTATAATAAAACATATCCTAAGAAAATAACCACGGGAACAGAGACGATAGAGTTCAGCTTGCTGGCAAGAGATACCTTTGACCTTAAGGGCGCTTACGCGATTAGCGAGATTCTGGTAAAGTCTAAGAGCGGCACGAATCTGGATAGGATCAATTTCTCGTACGGTCATTTCGAAGAGGATAATTCATCACCCAATCCATTGAATCATACCCGGAAACGCTTAAGGCTGGATACAGTAACGGTCAATTCAAAGAAATATCAGATGACGTACGACACGAGTGTTCTTCCAAATTTCGAATCTAAATCACAAGATTACTGGGGATACTATAATGGTATAAACAATAGCACCCTATGTGGAACACCTAAGTATGTTGTAGAGAATAATACCACGAAACTGGTGGATTACCTTGGAGACGCCAACCGCTATGCCTCTGGAAATCTATGCAAGGTCGGTATGTTGAAAAGGATTATCTATCCTACAGGTGGCTATACTGATTTCGAGTTTGAGATCAATCGCTTTAATAATGAATTCTTTTACCCAGATGCCAACCAAGGGCAGGCATCGGCAATAAATTTGTCAGTAAATATAAATGGAGCTTCTGGTTCTCAAACACAATCAAAAACATTCTCATTACAGAAAGATACAAGATGTAGATTTGAGGTAACTCTAAATACAATGTCTTCAACAAACAACACCTCAACTGTGACTATTAAGAATGCCTCTACTGGCGGTATCATAAAAACATATAGTGTCTCAAATGGAAAATCATTGGGCGATACCTATAATGTCACGCTTGCTAAAGGTAATTATATCTTGGAGGCAAGTATTAATGCTAATAAAAATAGTTATAGTACTATCGCCTATTGCCAATTGGTATATGAGGGAGTCAGTATTCCAACTCCGAATGCATCCTTAGGTGAGACTAAGGGGGGGGTATCCATGGGTGGCGGTATGCGCATCAAGAGCATTAAGAACTATGATTCCCCAGTTGACAGCATGAAATTTCTGAATGGCATAGAATATGAATACAGAGACGGCAAATTATTGACACCAACAGTGAGGATAGAGAAACATCTTATTTTCTATACACTTTATTCGCCAAATATTAGAGTGAATTTCTCTTTTCTCTATGCCAATTCCGAGCCTTCTTATCTTTATGCCAGTTCGTTGGATGTCCCCGCTACTGTGGGCTATTCTAAAGTTATCAAAAAGGAGGTGGACGCGAACGGGAACGTAATTAGAAAAACGGAATTAGAGTTCCATAACAATGGGTATCAGATGGATGAAATGGCAAACCAGATGGTTAATAATTCCGTTTATTATTGTTCAAACGGACATCTGAACGGAAAATTGAAGAAAGAGACGTTATACTCCGAGAACGGCAAAGTACAGTACATGGCAGATTACACATACAATAGTACGAAACTTGCCTCGGTTTTGTATCCAAAATGTGTCCCGTCTTTCTTTCCAGATGAATCTTTGGAACATATTAACTATTATTTGGCTTTTTTTTGTAAGAATGCCATGTGGTGCTACCTCACCTCTAAGAATGAGACTTATTATGATATCAATGGTTCTAAGACTACAAGCAAGACAACGTCATTCACGTACGACTCGTCCTGCTACCAACCTTCTGAGCAGACCGTCAGTGACGGTACCAACACCCAGAAGACGAGGTACTGGTACCCCTCTACCAGTAGCAACAAGTCTGCAGGACTATCATATCTCACCAACAAGAACTGCCTGAGCGAGGTGACTGGCATTGACCAGTATAGGAACAATAAATTTATTGGCGGCAGCAGGTACGACTATACTACAAATAGCAGCTTGCCGAACAACCTACCGGTTGTCAGCAAGTACCACTCGATTCTTCCCGACAACAGTACGGTCCTGCAGATAACAGTAACCGGCTATGACAGCTATGGCAACATACGTGAATATCAGAAGATGGACGGCACGCCTGTCACGATTATCTGGTCGTACAATCATCAACTCCCGATTCTGGAGATTGTCGGCAGCACATATGCGAACGTGAAGGCCAAGGCGGCAACGGTCACTAGTATCGAGAATGCAGATTCTGTGTCGGTAGGTGAGATAAGGTCCTTGCATTCATCTCTCTCGATGGGGCTCTCAGCCCATGTGACGGCCTATCAGTATAATAGATGGCACAGCGTGTCGCGCATCATAGCGCCCAATGGCTATGAGACGACCTACAACTATGACAATGAGGGTCGGTTGATTGAAGCCCGCGACCCTCAGGGTATATTGCAGAAATATCAGTATAACTATAAAATCAAATAGAATATGAAGAAGATTATCTATATATTGTCCTTTCTCGCATCGTTGCCCGTTGTGGGGCTTGCCCAGACCAATGCGGTGACCATCACGGAGAACTTTGTCAAGACCGAGACAATGCTTAAAGCGAACGATACTACTACTACGCTAAAAGCTGTCCAATATTATAACGGTCTTGGCTATCCGACCGTCGGCATGGCCACCACAGGTGGAGATGGTCAGACGTCCTACTCCCTGACCACTTACGACGCTTTAAACCGCGAGGAACGTCAGTATTTGCCTGTGGCTACCGACGACTCTATCGTTTATAAAAAGCCGAGCGCAATTATCTCAATCTCAGGATCGAAGAATGTTTACAACGACAATACGGCCTATACGTATAACCACTACGATGCGCTTGACCGCGTTTTATCTACTGAACTTCCCGGACAGGCCTGGCGCACTGCGGATAGGAGAAACAGGGCAAAATATGCAGCAAACATAGCAGAAGACAAGGTTTGGCGTTATACCGCGACATCGTCCAGTACCACACTCTCTGCGGCAACTCAGTATTACCCTGTCGGATCGCTTACCAAGGAGACCCATTTGGATGCTGACAGCAATATTGTTGTGACATTCAAGGACCTCTTTGGTAATGTCATACTCCAACGTGTGGCTGGTAATCTCGATACTTATTATGTATACGACGAATACGGTCGTCTGCATTTTGTACTCCCCCCTGCTTATCAAAACAACACCAACAATCTGAGGAAGTATTGTTATGAATACCGTTATGACATTAGGGGACGTGTCACCAAGAAGTTTCTCCCCGGTGCGGAATATATCCAGTATTGGTACGACAAGGCCGACCGGGTTATCTGTATGCAGGACGGCGCGATGAGAAAGGCCGGGAAATATCGTTTTATGCTCTACGATGAATTCGGTCGCATGGTCATTCAAGGTCTTTGCTCAAACTATAAGCATAGTGCCAGTCTGCTGGCATCCGCGACATACGACAACAGCTCATCCTCTTTTCTGGATACAGGCTATAAGATACCCACCAATCTGATCAAAGTGCTGACCGGCCCCGAACTTGAAATCGCAAACTACTACGACAGTCATGACTTCGTGAGCATGAAATCGATTATCAAGAAGAAAGGCATAACAAGTGGTAATTTTAACGGTCAAAACATCTCCCTCACAGATCTTCGTGACAATATCGACATGAAAGTATCTACAACTGTTAGCCAGGTCGGTCAGATGACAGGTAATATTGTCGTCGCCACCAATGGCGAACAACTGATGCAGGTGATGGGATATGACCTGAAAGGCAATCTCATAGAGACAAAGTCACAAGAGATAGGAGGCCGTGTCGTATCTAATACGAGTGAATATACCTTTACGAACAAGGTGAAGACCTCTAACAACAGCATTGATGTGGGGTATGGTAACAAGATGACTATCAAAGAAACTTATGGTTATAACGCCAAAAATGACCAGAAGTCGACTTATACGGTTTCCATCGCCCACGGCAATACCGCCGTATCGTCGAAGACCACCTATGCGTATAACGCCCTGGGGCAGCTGTCGACGGTGACCCGCCCGTTCACGGGCAGTGCCACCAAGACCGTCACCTATACCTACGACATGCGCGGCTGGCTGACGAGCATCACCACGAACAGCTTCGCTGAGGAGCTGTTCTATGCCGACGGTCCGGGCACGAAGCTCTACAACGGCAATATCAGCTCGATGAGATGGAAGAACGGCTCCTACTCGTCGGTCAAGCGCGGCTATAAGTTCACCTACGATGCGGCCAACCGCCTGACCGATGCCGTCTACGGCGAGAAGGACAACCTGGGCACCAATGCGAACAGGTTCACCGAGAAGGTGCTCGAGTACGACAAGAACGGCAACATCAAGCGCCTGGAGCGTAGGGGCAGGATGCAGAGCGGGTCATACGGTGTCGTCGATAACCTCACGATTGCCTATAACGGTAACCAACTGCAGACGGTGAAGGACATGGCCAACAAGGTGACGTATGCGGGCTCGCTCGACTTCAAGGGCGCGAAGGGTACCGCCTACTCGTATACTTATAATGAGAACGGTTCGCTGCTGACTGATCAGAGCCGCGGCATCGCCTTCATCTCGTACGACCTGAGCGGCAATCCACAGAAGATCTACTTCACCAACGGCAGCATCACGAAGTACGTCTACAGTGCGACGGGCCAGAAGCTGCGCGTGGTGCACTACACGGCCAAGGCGAACATCACCCGTACGATCGGGCAGCATGTCGAGCTGACAGCGGCACAGATACAGAGCACGGACTCGACGGACTACCTGCTGGGAGGCAGCCTGGTGGTGAGGAACGGCAAGATCGACAAGGTCCTCTTCGACGGCGGCTACGCCCAGGCGACGGCCAGTGGCACGACGGACAGTTTTGCGTTCTTCTACCAGAACAAGGACCATCTGGGCACGGTGCGTGAGACTGTGACCTCGACGGGTGCGATGAAACAGCGCGTGAACTACTACCCCTTCGGTGGCCAGCTCGTGGACACCCTGAAGGCGATGGTACTGAACCGTGACTTCCAGCAGTATAAGTACAACGGCAAGGAGTTCGACGGCACATTCGGCCTGAACACCTACGACTACGGCGCCCGCCAGCATGAGCCTATCCTCGCTCGCTGGGACCGCATCGATCCCCTGTGCGAGAAATACTACGGCATCAGTCCGTATGCGTATTGTGCGAATAATCCGGTGAACAGGATTGATCCGGATGGACAAGAATTTACGCCCGACCTTCAGAAGTATGTAGATGAGTATCTAAATGAGATAGCGGCGAAAAAATGGTCATTAATGAAGCAAATGCAGTTGTATGGGAATAGTCTGGATCTAACAGAACAATATTTTGAATGTTTAATGGCGGAAATAGAATTGGATGTTTTAGCTGCTCCTGGTCAAGTTTATGATGTAAAAACAGGTCATAATCAGGAGACGGATGATGTGGATTATCAGGGGACTACAACATATGATATTAGGACAAAGAGCGTATTAATAAATTTGAAGGATGTACCCTCGTTGGGCAACTTTGCAGCTTTAGCACATGAGTTAAAGCATTGCTATCAGTTTGATACGGGAAACTTAAGTTTTAGGCAAAATAAATCTGGTGAATTTATTGGTGGATTACTTTATGATTATGGCGATGAAGTAGAGGCTTTCAGACGAGGAGCGTTATTTGGAGGTGACCCCCAAATACCTGCTAATTATGATTATCTCAAAGACGATGAACATATAAGGTATCATAAACCGGGTACATGCTTGGAATTGAGGACTGATGAACAAAATTTTCTAAGACAACGGGGCGAAATATACAGATTGCCACCACATCCTCGTAAGAATACCTCCCAAGCGTATCCTCTTAATAATGGACTTCGATGACATGTGGGGCGTTTTTCTGATTATTGGTTGTAAAGGTATATCTATTCTGTGATTTGTTAGAGGATAGACGTTTCAAAATAAGGCAACATTATCAAAACAGGCGGCTTCTCTTGAGTGAGAAGCCGCCTGTTTATTCTGGTATGTGTGTCGTCTTACAGGATGGCCAGTGTGTAGAGATAGACTACGGCTGCGGGGATGGCCAACAGGGACGAGTCGAAGCGGTCGAGCATTCCACCGTGACCGGGAAGGATGTGACCACTGTCCTTGATGCCGAGGGTACGCTTGAAGAGCGACTCCACAAGGTCGCCCCAGGTGCCGAAGACAACCACCGTCAGTCCGAGACCGGCCCATTCGACGGCGCTCAGCTGGAGGTCGTTGACACCATACTGCTCTGTGAGGTACCACACCAATACTGCGATGACCATCACGAGGATGCCGCCGCCGACGGAGCCTTCCCAGCTCTTTCCCGGTGAGATGCGCGGAAACAGCTTGTGCTTGCCCAGAAGGGAACCGCAGAGGTAGGCGCCGGTGTCGTTGATCCAGAGGAAGACGAACACGGAGAGGGGTATCAGATAGGTGTAGCAGATGCCATCGCCCACGGCACGGAAGGCCAGCACATTCAACAGGGAGAACGGCAGGGCGATGTAAAGCTGACTCATCATCGTATAGGCCCAGTTGCTGACGGGATCTTCTTGTTTCAGATAGAGCTCGGCAATCAACAGGTAGATGATGGAGATGAGGTAGGGGATGAACACGCCGGAGGATGTGATGCCGCTATTGTAGCCCATCATGGCCAGGAAGAAGTACACGCCGGCTACGGTGCAGATCAGACGGTTGATGGCGACGTGCTCTCTCTCGTTGACTAGTCCGGTGAACTCCCAGATGGTGAGTCCTGTGACAACGGCAAAGAGAAACGCCATGGCCTCCGGACGCAGGAAACATGTTACGATGGCGGCCACGAAAAATACCGCCGTGATGGTTCTGACGATAAAATTCCTCATATCTTACTCCTTACTGTTGGTTTCTTCGTTGTTCTCTTCGCCTGCTTCCGTCTCTTGCTTCTTGGCGGCCTCGGCCTCCAACTGACGGGCGCGCTCCTCGGCCATGCGCTCGGCATCGGCGCGCTGCTGAGCCTCGAGCAGCTCCTCGGCACGACTGGTCCAGGGACGCTTGCCGAAGATCTTCTCCACATCGTCGGCGAAGATCACCTCACGGTCGATCAGCAGCTGTGCCAGTTGGGCATGGCCCTCGGCATGCTCGCTCAGGATGCTCTTGGCACGCTCGTATTGCGAGTTGATCATCTTCAGCACTTCATCGTCCATCGTCTTGGCTGTCGTCTCGGAATAGGGGCGCTGGAACTGGTATTCTGCGTTGTTGTAGTAGCAGACGTTCGGCAGCTTATCGCTCATGCCGGCATAGGCGATCATACCGTATGCTTGTTTGGTGACGCGCTCCAGGTCGTTCATGGCACCGGTGGAGATGCTACCGATGAACAGGTCTTCGGCGGCACGACCGCCAAGCAGTGAGCACATCTCGTCGAGCATGGCCTCCTTGGTCTGGATGACACGCTCCTCGGGCAGGTACCAGGCAGCACCAAGGGCCTGGCCTCTCGGTACGATGCTGACCTTCACCAGTGGGTTGGCATGCTCGGTAAACCATGAGATGGTGGCATGACCGGCCTCGTGGATAGCGATAGAGCGCTTCTCGGCCTCGGTCATCACCTTCGTCTTCTTCTCCAGTCCACCGATGATACGGTCGACAGCATCGAGGAAGTCTTGTTTCTTCACCGACTTACTATCGTGGCGGGCAGCTATCAGGGCTGCCTCGTTGCATACGTTGGCGATATCGGCACCAGAGAATCCTGGGGTCTGACGGGCCAGGAAATCGATGTCGACACTCTCGTCGATCTTGACGGGCTTCAGGTGAACCTTGAACACTTCCTTTCGCTCGTTGAGGTCGGGCAGGTCGACATGGATCTGTCGGTCGAAGCGTCCGGCACGCAGCAGGGCGGAGTCGAGCATGTCGGCACGGTTGGTGGCCGCCAGGATGATCACACCGCTGTTCGTTCCGAAACCGTCCATCTCCGTGAGCAGGGCGTTCAGCGTGTTCTCTCGCTCGTCGTTACCACCCATGGCGGGGTTCTTACTACGGGCACGGCCTACGGCATCGATCTCGTCGATGAAGATGATACAAGGCGACTTGGTCTTCGCTTGTTGGAAGAGGTCGCGCACACGACTGGCACCGACACCAACGAACATCTCCACGAAGTCGGAACCCGACATCGAGAAGAAGGGGACACCGGCCTCACCGGCCACGGCCTTGGCAAGCAGGGTCTTTCCTGTTCCCGGAGGACCGACGAGCAGGGCGCCCTTGGGGATCTTACCACCCAGTTCGGTATATTTCTGCGGGTTCTTCAGGAACTCCACAATCTCTTGAATCTCTTGTTTGGCTCCGGCCTGACCAGCCACATCCTTGAAGGTGATACCCAATTCGCCACCTTTCTCGTACATCTTGGCTTTCGACTTGCCGACGTTGAAGACACCGCCTCCGCCGCCCATGCCTCCGCCGCCCATGCGGCGCATGAGGAATATCCATAATCCTACAATGAATAGGATGGGCAGGAAGTTGTAGAGGAGTGTTGTGAACAGACCGTTGTCTTTCTGGTTCTCATAGACCAGGTCGCCGGTGAACTTCTTCTCTTCCTTGGCCTTCTCAATGAACGGCTCTACCTGATCGACAGAGCCGAACTCCACCTCCAGATACGGGTCGGTGCCTGTCTGTTGTGTGCCCTGATGGAACACATCGCGGATATGTTCGGGCTTGACATACATCTTGAGGACGCTCTCGCTCTTGTTGATCACGATCTTTGAGGCATAGCCGTGGTTGACCATGTCCTTGAAGTCGGAGTATGAGGTGTTCTTGGCGATGCTACTGTTGGTGGGACCGCCACTGGAAAAATAGAGTAGGCCCAGCACAACGAATGCGAGGATGTAGATCCAGGTCATGTTGAATCTGGGCATGTTCATCTTCGGTCCGTTGTTTCCGGGTATCTGATTGTTCCTATTGTCCATATGCTCTTTCTTTGTTGTGTTATTGTTTTGGATGGTTTGTTTAGTCTAGGTCGGGAATCCTGGTCAGAGGGGCATCTTCCCAGAGATGTTCCAGATCATAGTATTCGCGTACGTCGGGCAGGAAGATGTGAACCAGTACATCGCTGTAGTCCATGGCGACCCACTGCGCATTCTCCAGTCCTACCACATGGGCAGGCTTCTCATGCAGGCGCTCACGGGCAAAGTCGCTGACAGACTCTGTGATGGCCTCGACCTGGGAGGGTGAGTTGCCTTGACAGATAATGAAATATTGGCAGATGGTTCCTTCTATCTTCCTGAGGTCTGCAACGACAATGCTACTCCCTTTCTTTTCCTGGATGGCTTCTGTGATCGTCTTGACAAGTTCCTCGCTGGGTGAGGTGGCTTTACGCCCTGATGGTTTTGTTTGCTCCATTAAATATGATTATGTGATTTATTCGACAAAGGTACAGCAAATCGAGTGAAATGCAAAATAAATTAGGATTTATTTTCATTTCCTAGATATGGCTACAATCCAAGGCTTACTGGTAACGGGAGGGCCGGCGGGGGCAAACACGGGTGGAAAAGTACCTTTTTATCTCTTTTTGATAAAAAAACGGCTAAAAATTTTGTCGGTTCCAGAAAAAGTAGTACCTTTGCATCCGCAAAACGGGACAAGGATGTCCTGATGCGCTGATTTTGGGGTATGGTGTAATGGTAACACTACAGATTCTGGTCCTGTCATTCTTGGTTCGAGTCCGAGTACCCCAACAAAAGAAAAGAGATTTCCCAAATGGAAATCTCTTTTTCTTTTATCTTATTGCTTGTTCTCTGCGTCGATGGCTTTGATCTTCTCCTTGACGAGGTTCATGTCATCCTTGAGTTTCTGCACCTTCCGGTTCATCTCGTCAATGAGACTGTTGCCTTTCTTGGAGGAGGCATTCAGGAAACCGAGGTTGTTCTCGTAGGTCTGTATCTCCTGCTTGAGGGCCTCGTACTGACGGAACAGACGTGAACGCTCGTTGTCGAGGGCGTTCTCGCCACGCTCGGCCACCTGCTTGATGGTCTGCTTGAAGTTGCTCAGACGGCGCTTGGCCACACTGATGTTCAGTTCCTTATACAGCTTGTCGAGAACGGCATGATACTCCTCGTAGATCTTATCCTTCTCTTTATACGGTACATGACCGATGGCATTGTACTCTTCAACGAGCTTCTGTACCTTCTCCTGGATATCCTCACCTGTCTCCTCGGCCACAGCCTTGAGCTTCTCGATGACCTCACGCTTCTTGCTGAGGTTGGTATGCTCTTCTCCACGCTGTCCGGCTCCGGCGGCGTTACGTGCCTCAAAGAACTTGTTGCAGGCTCCGAGGAACTCCTCCCATAACTGGTCGCCCAACTTCTTGGGAACCATGCCGATGGTCTTCCATTCTTTCTGCAAGGCGATGAGCTTGTCGCTGGTCGATTTCCATTCCGTGGAATCCTGCAGGGCCTTGGCCTTCTCGATGAGTGCGCGTTTCTTATCTGCATTTTCCTTGAACGTATCTTTCAGTGACTTGAAATATTCTGCCTTACGACCGAAGAAATCATCGCAGGCGGCACGGAAGCGCTCAAAGATCTTCACATTCATCTTCTGCGGTGCGAAACCGATGGTCTTCCACTCGGCCTGGATATCGATAATGGCCTTGGTGTGTTTCTCCCAGTCGCCGCTGCCCTTGTTCTCTTCTGCGGCAATAGCCTCTACCTTCTCGCAGAGAGCTGTCTTACGGGCCAGGTTCTCTTCCTCCTTGGCACGGATGCCCTCGAAGTGTTGCTGGTGACGCTTATTGATGACTGTCGAGGCGGCCTTGAAGCGGTTCCATATCTCCTCGCGCAGTTCCTTGGATACCGGACCGATCTCGCGGTATTCCTGATGCAGCTTCTGTAGCTGGTGGAAGGCACTGATCACATCTTCCTCCTCGGCCAACTTTTCTGCTGCCTCGCACAGACCGGTCTTCAGTTCGAGATTCTTCTTGAAATCATATTCGCGTGCCTCACTGTTCAGACGGAGCATGTCGTAGAACTGCTCGACATAGAGCTGGTAGTTACGCCACAACTCGTTAGCCTTTTCTGCGGGAACGTTCTTGATCTCACGCCATTGCTGCTGAAGCGCCTTGAACTCCTGATAGCTCTTGTTGGCTTCCTCGGGTGTGGTGATCATTGACTTGATCTTTTCGATGATGTCAAGCTTCTTTGTCAGGTTCTCCTGCTTCTCGGCTTCCTGTTCTTTGAAGATTTTGGCGCGTTTTTCCTTGATGATGCCCATCTCTGCCTTGAAGGCCTCTTCTTTTTCATCAGGGGAGATCTGATACTGCTCGGGGTCGCCGCCAGCGTCGATATACGCCTTCAGGTTGGCTTCGCGCTCGGCAATGTGCAACTTGTAGAACACAGTCTTCAGATAGTCTACCTCCTCCTTCTGAGGCGCCTCGTCGCCGTGGGCAATCTCCTGGATACGGGCCAGAACCTCGGCCTTGGTCTCATAGACCTTCTGGGGCTGTTCTGCTGGCTGTTCCGCAGGTGTGGATACTTCCTCGGTTGCTACTTGAGAAGCGTTCTCTGCTACTGGCTCTTCAGCCTGCTGAGGGGTAACTTCTTCCTTGATTACTTCGTTTTTGCCCAGTTCGAGGGCATTTTCTTGAGAGTCCATCATTTAACTTTTTAGTTATTGACATTCAGTATAATGATGCGGCGCATCATCGCATTTGGGCTCAAAATTACTAAAAAGAAGTGAAAAGCGAAGAGTGAAGCGTAAAAAGTTGCAACGTTTTTTACTTTTTTAACTATTTGCTATTTACGCTTCACTCCTCGTTTTCAGTCACTTTTTATACAAGTCGCTTATGTCGGAAAATCCACCACGCGATACCAGAGATGGCCCCGGAAATCAGGATGGCGAATATGAATCCCCATGATTTCGCTTCCATGCCGTTGATAAGGTTCATACCGAACATAGAGGTAATCAGGGTCGGTATCATCATGATGATGGTGACGGACGTCAGCGTACGCATCACGGTATTCATATTATTATTAATGATGCTGCTGTAGGTGTCCATGGTCGACTCCAGAATGTCAGAATAGATGCTGGTGGTCTCACGGGCCTGCGACATCTCGATGTTCACGTCTTCGATCAGGTCGGCATCGAGCTCGTCGATCTGCAGCTTGAACTTCAGCTTCGACAGCAGGTTCTCGTTGCCACGGATGGATGTCTGGAAGTAGGTGAGCGAGTCTTGCAGACGACTCAGGCCGATGAGGCTCTCGTTGTTCACCTCACGGTCGAGGTTGCGTTTGGCCTTATCGATGAGCATGGAGATCTGCTTCAGGCGCTTCAGGTACCAGACGGCACTGCTGAGGAACAGTCGGAAGATCATGTCCACATGGTCGGTGAAACCCACGTTGCGTTTCTGTTGGAAGCTGACGAAGTCGATCATCATGTTCGTCTCGTAATAGCAGACGGTGATGGTGACGTCGCGCTTGTGGATAATTCCCAACGGTACGGTGGTATACGGCGTCCTGGACCGTATCTCCTTGACATAGGGGATACGGAGGATGATCAGCATCCAACCGTCGTCGTACTCGTAACGGGCACGCTCATCGGTATCGCTGATGTCGCTCATGAAATAGTCGGGAATATTGAATTGCTTCTCCAGCATATGCTGGTCTTCCTCTGTCGGACACGTCACCTGTATCCAACAATTGGGCTGCCACTCGTTGAGCTGGGTCAGTCCACCTGCAGTGTTCCAGTAAGTCTTCATTTTGCTAATCCTTTTTAAGCTGTTAGCCAATTTAGCGGCAAAGGGATTAGCTGCTTTGCTCGCTATCCCCCGCCTTTACAAATTGTAATTATCCGCCGGGTAGTCGTCCATTTTTGTTAATAATTTGGTTTAATCGGGTGCAAAGTTACGAAAAGTCGAGCGCAAAACAAAGAAATTCTAGGATAAAATAAGTTAAGAGTTAAGGAAAATGCATGAGTTGTGCATTTTTTCCTTAACTCTTAATACGCTCTCTTATTTCACCGGGATGTCCTCAAGAGTCTTCTTCAGGAGCGTCCAGAAAGGCTCGACGGTCTTGATGAGGGCGCGCTCGGTGGTCGTATGAGGCGACTTCATCGTAGGACCGAGACTGACCACATCCAACCAAGGATACTTGCCGAGGATGACTGAGCATTCCAGACCGGCATGGTCAACCTGTACGATGCCGTTCTCGTCGAACAGTTCCTTATACTCCTTCAACAACAGGTTCAGAATCTCTGAGTCGGGGTTCGGGTCCCAACCGCCGTAGCTTCCTGCTGTCTCTACCTTCATGCCAGCCATGGAGAAGCAGCTATCCAAAGTGTCGACGATATAGTCCTTCATATCCTCACGACTGCTGCGAGCCAAGATCTTCAGTGCTGCCTTACCATTCTCGATGTCGATGATGGCGAGGTTGCTGGAGGTCTCCACAACGTCGGGGTAGCTGGGGATCATACGTACCACACCATCGTGACAGGCGTGGATCGCGTTGATCAGGTTGTCCTGGATCTCCTCAGGAACCTCTGTCTTCGGAGTCTCCACGTCTTCCACGTAGAACTCGATACCGCTCTCGATACCCTTGAACTCGTCGATGAGAAGTTCTTTCCAGTCTGCGACGGTCTGCTTCAGATCGTCTACGTTCTCCTTCGGCAGGGTCAGCACGACCTCGGCCTTGAAGGGGATGGCATTGCGCATGTTGCCGCCATGCCAACTGACGAGGCGAGCCTCTTCGGTCTCGATGACCTCGCGGACGAAGCGTGCCATCTGCTTGTTGGCATTGGCGCGACCCTCGTGGATCTCCAGTCCTGAGTGACCACCGCGTAATCCTTTCAGGGTTACCTTCACAGCTACATCCTCAGGATCGGTCTCTACCTCCTTATACTCCAGTGTGGCTGTCACGTCGATACCTCCTGCACTACCAATGACGAACTTACCCCAGGTCTCGGAGTCGAGGTTCATCAGGATATCGCCCTGCAGCTCGTTCTCGGGCAGGTCGTTGGCACCATACATGCCAGTCTCCTCGTCGGCTGTGATCAGAGCGTCGATAGGACCGTGCTTCAAGGTCTTGTCTTCCATCACGGCCATGATGGCGGCCACGCCCAGACCGTTGTCGGCGCCGAGGGTGGTGCCCTTGGCCTTCACCCACTCACCGTCTATCCATGGCTCTATGGGATCGGTCTCGAAGTTGTGCTTCGACTCTGGCGTCTTCTGGGGCACCATGTCCATATGGGCCTGTAGGATGACACCTTTGCGATTCTCCATACCTGGTGATGCTGCCTTGCGCATTACGATATTATTGGCGGGATCCTTGAAGACCTCAACACCAGCTTCTTTTCCGAACTCGAGCAGGAACTGCTGGATCTTTTCCAGATGTCCGCTTGGACGGGGTACTTGTGTCAACTTGTAGAAATTGCGCCAGATACATTCTGGCTTCAGGTTCTTGATTTCGCTCATAGCTATGTTGTTTTTAGGGTTATACGTTTTGTGAATGAAAGGGCTGCCCAGGCATAGATGCCAAGAGCCACGACCAGCATGGTCTGGACGGTATGCACGATCAGTACAAAGTAGAGCGCGTGCTCGTCGACCACGCCATATAGTATCAGCATGGTCTTCACTGCGAAATGCCACGGACCAGCACCATTGGGGGTCGGCACGATGACGGCAATGGATCCGACAACGAAGGTCACCATCGCACAGGCCAGTCCCAGGTGTTCTGTAAAGTCGAAGCAGAAGAATGTCAGGTAATAGTGCAGGAAATAACTGCCCCAGATGCCTATCGTGTAGAAGATGAACAACGGCAGGTTCTTGACATCCTTCAGTGAGATGATGCCTTGCCAGATGCCTCCGGCGGTGGCTTTCACCTTACTATATATATTAAGGCTCCTGAGCAGAATATGCAGAAGAATCAGGATGGCCACGATACAGACGACAGTGACGAGGTAGCCGGTCAATGAGAAATTATGGAGAATAGAGTCCAGACTGGTACCTGTCTGGTCGAAGAAGGTGCCGAACACACTCAGTTGGAACAGCAGCGTCAGTCCTGTGATGCCGCCAATTAAGAGGGTGTCGATGGCACGTTCTGTCACAACGGTCCCTAGGGCCTTGGAGAACGAGATGCCATCGTAGCGTTTGAGGATGCCACAACGCGTAAACTCACCGATACGGGGTATGACCAGACTCACAGCATAAGAGAGGAACACGGCATAGAGGCTCGTTGAGGTCCTGGGGTGTTCGCCGAGCGGCTCCAAGGTCTGTCGCCATCGCCATCCACGGAACATCTGTGCGAGAATGCCGAAGGGAAAAGACAACAGCATCCATGCCCAATTCATCTCGTCTGTCAGCACATGCTGAAGACGGGTGAAGTCTTCACCCCGATACATCCAATACAGAATGACCCCACCCAGCAGGATGGGGAAGACAATCTTCGTGGTATTGGTGACGATGGTCTTTGTTTCCATAGCTGCAAAGGTACGAATAAGAGATCGAAATTCCAAATTTATTTGGATATTTCCGAACGGTCGTTCCATGGGGTGATATGTCTTGTCCGACTTGATACTTGTCAACTAAATGCCTGTTTTTATGGCTTTTGTGTTCGGAAATCTTGGCTGTGTACGCAAACAGTCGTACCTTTGCATCGTTTTTAGGATAACATATATAGAATTAAAAGAAAGGAAATTAATTATGACAGTATTATTTTTGGTAACATTTGTTGTTGCTGTATGTATTGCTGAAGCCGTGAAGGTGAACAACGACATTAACTTAGGCTTAAAATAACTTGAGAGAGTAACAAAGAAAGCATAGAAGAGACGGGTAGGGCGTGAGCTCCGCCCGTCTTTTTTCTGCTTTTGTTTGGTATTCCGCACGAATTATCTTAAATTTGCACCCATGAAACAAGTAAGACCTAAGAAGAATCTTGGTCAGCATTTTCTGACTGACCTGAATATCGCCAAGGCGATAGCCGATACTGTGGACGCCTGTCCAGAACTGCCTGTCTTGGAGGTTGGTCCAGGTATGGGGGTGATGACACAGTATCTTGTGGAGAAACCTCGCCCTTTCAAGGTGGTCGAGATTGATCGTGAGTCTGTGGCCTATCTGCATGAGAACTTCCCACGTCTTATTAATAATATAATAGGTGGCGATTTCCTGAGAATGGATCTGCGTGAGGTCTTTGACGGACAACAGTTCGTGCTGACGGGCAACTATCCTTACGACATCTCCTCGCAGATCTTCTTCAAGATGCTCGACAATAAAGACCTGATACCTTGTTGTACAGGTATGATTCAGCGTGAGGTCGCCCTCCGTATTGCTTCCCAGCCAGGAAACAAACAGTATGGCATTCTTTCCGTACTTATTCAGGCATGGTACCATGTTGAGTATCTTTTCACAGTCGACGAGAATGTGTTTAATCCACCGCCAAAGGTGAAGTCGGCTGTCATCCGTATGACACGTAACGAGGTGACTGACCTGGGATGTGATGAACAACTCTTCAAGCGTGTTGTCAAGACGGTGTTCAATCAGAGGCGGAAGATGCTGCGCGTCTCCCTTCGTCAGTTGTTCGATGCTGCCCATCCTGCTCCTACATCTTTCTTTGAGGATCAGATGATGACTCTGCGACCTGAACAATTGTCTATTCCCCAGTTCGTTGAACTGACGAATAAGGTGAAAAAAGTTCTGTTATCGAGCACAATTTGATTGTGTTCGCACACAATCGCTTGACATACATCAAAAGAAATGCGTTTTTTTGCCAAAAGTGCATTGCAATCCATTGCGGGTTGCAAAAATCGTCGTACCTTTGCATCGTCAATCAGAGATGATGACTCTTTAATAGAAACACAGACACGATACAGTGGTATTAGTTTAGGTAAAAGATTGGTTTAGGTTAGTTAGAGTTAATAGTTAGTTAGAATTTAGGTTTTAGGTTTATTGAATTTGATTGGAGATAGGTATTTCTAAGGTGTTAGAAAAGGTTTGTAAGTAAGGATAACAAACGTAGTGGTGACACTCCGTTTTTTTTAGAAAAGGTTTTTAGTTATTCATAGATTGTTGGTGCCGCCCCTGAGTCGTTGATGACCCTTGAGCGGCTTTTTTTTGTATTTATTTCTTCCGCGTATTTCTTCTGACGATGACCTTGGTGGTCGTTTTCTTCTTCTGAGGTGCTGCCTGTGGCAGATCCTTTGTCACTGTGGCTTTCAGGATACGGATATCCTCCAACGGACGATCGTTCTTGTCTGTCTCTGTCGTCAGAATCTTTTCCACTACGTCCATACCTTCCGTTACCTCGCCGAACACTGTGTATTGCCCATCGAGATGGGGCGTGCCGCCAATGGTCTTGTAGACTTCCCTCATCTCTGGTGTTAGTATCACCTCTCCCTGTGTTATGGAATCCAGTTTCTGTTGGATATAGTCCAGACGTTTGTCGTCGCAGATCTTTCCCCAAACGATATAGAACTGACAGGCAGCGCTGCGCCTCTCTGGGTTTTCCTTGTCACCCTCACGAGCCATGGCCACAACCCCCCGACGGTGGAATATCTGTGGCAGACGGAACTCGGCCTCTGTAGTGTAGTCGTAGTCGCCCGTGCCGAGAAGTTCTCCTGGTTTGGCATGTTTGCTGTTGATATCGCCGCTTTGCATCATGAAGTCCTTGATCACTCGATGAACGAGCAGAGAGTCATAGGTGCCCATCTTGGTAACCTTTAGGAAGTTGTCGCGTGTCTGTGGTGTCTCATCGTAGAGAGCGATGCGGATGTTACCTGCGGTTGTCTCGAGAAGTACTTCTGTGTTCTTGGTCTGTGCGAGGGCTGTCGATGGTGACAGAAGTGTCATGATCGACAGGACTCCTAATAATCTTTGTACTTTAGTTGTCATATTCTAATGTTTTTGGCTATTTGTTTTCGGTTTTTTGTAGATTCAGTTTATCGGCCCATCCGCCTTTGAAGAGACGGGTCAAGAAGATACTACCACGGAAGGTCAGTTCGATGGCCATTGCAGTCCACACGCCCTTTAGTCCATACTTGGGAGCGAACGAGGCTGCGAGAGTCAGGCGTACGAACCACATCGAGCAAAGGCTCATCACAGCAGGAATCAGTGTGTCGCCAGCACCAATGAACACGCCGTTGATCACGATGGCTGCAGCGAACATCGGCTCTGCCCAGGCCTCGATGCGGAGTATCTGGGAGCCAAGGGTGATAACCTCTTCGACAGGCGACATCAGTGCCATCAACTCTGGAGCGAAGAGCCACATCAGCATGCCCATGACAGTCATCACTGTGATACCCAGTCCTACAGACATTCTGGCGAATGAGCGTGTCAGAGCCTTTTGTCCGGCTCCGATGCCTTGTCCCACCAGTGTCGTGGCGGCCTCGGCAGTGCCGTAGCCAGGCATATAACAGAGACTCTCGACGGTGATGGCCAGTGAGTGGGCCGCGATGGCCACTGTTCCCAGAGGAGCCACGATGAGAGTGCTCACGATCTGGGCCGAGCCCATCAGTAGGTGCTGGAGTCCCATCGGAGCTCCTATCTTAAAGGCTGTCCGTACAGTGTTGGACCTTGGTTTGAAGGAGCCTGGTCGCCCTATGAGCGAGAGCATCTTCGATCGGTAGAGCAGGAAGTACAGCATCAAGGCAGCAGTGACCAGTTCTGCTAGTCCTGTTCCCATGGCCGCACCCTTCACTCCCATGTCGAGCACATAGATGAAGAAGAAGTTAAACACCACGTCCATCAGGCACATGCCGATGTTCAGGATACTCGGAATCTTCATATTGCCAGAACACTTCAGCATCGAGCCCGCCAGTCCTTCCATCTGGAAGAATATTCCTGCCAGTCCGATGATGGCGAAGTAAAGCGAGGCATCGTGAGCGATTTCCTCTGATCCTCCGATCCAATAGGGGAGGAAGGGGGCGATGCCGATGGCCGTGACAGAGATGATGAGGCTCCATACGAGACAGCAGACAAGCGACTGGCGTAACACTCTCCTCGCAGCCTCGAAGTCGTTGGCGCCTATGAAGTGAGCTACCTGAACAGAGAAACCCATGTTTGCCGCCGAGGCCAGTCCTCCCAACAGCCATCCGGTTGACTCCACCAGGCCGATGGCTGCTGAAGCTTTCGCACCCAGATGACCTACCATCGAGGCATCGATGAAGAACATCACCGTGGCTGATATCTGTGCAAGGATTGAGGGAATACTCAGGCTTACGATGAGCCAGAGCTTCTCGCGCCGAGTCATCGTGCGTCCCTCACGTATATAGGAAAGGAGCAGCTCGCTGTTCTTAACCATCTTCATAGCGGCTACAAAGATACGGATTATTTGCCGAGTTACTCCAAATACGTGACGCTTTTTTGAAAAATGTTTTATTTTCGTATAGGGCTTAGGCTATACTGTTTATTTGCGTAATTCCATAATCTTCGAAGGACAGGCCATTGTGCACTTGCCGCACTTGATGCAATCGGGATGCAGATAGCCTATGGCCTCGCCACGAGAGTCGTAGGGGGTGAGCTGCATCGGACAGACGCGAGCGCAGCTCTTGCATTTCATCTGACAGGCACTGCTGACATGGATGTTGGTGAATGCTTTTGGCAGTGGCAGCTTCTTGGGCGCTACCCATCTGGAGATGGTGCCCATCGGACAGAAACTGCACCATGTGCGAGGTGCGTAGATGAACGACAGGATGATGCCGGCAATGGTGGTCATGAGAATGATGGTCCAAAACACGCGTCCTACGTCACTCCAGCTCTTGGCGAAGCTCAACTGGATACCGAACATCGTGAAAATAAAAAGTACCATAAACAGTCGGAAACCAGAGGAGCGCACAAACTGGGGGATAGGCTTGTGAGGCGAGTATCTTGAGAGCAGACGGTCGTACATGCTGCCACGAGGGCACACGTGACCGCACCAGAAACGTCCTCGCCAGATGGATGTCAGTACGGGGCCGATCATGCAGATGAGGGCAACCAGTCCGATCACTGGATAGAACCAGCCCACGACGAGATATGCGAAGAGAATCCAGTAGAGCGGCCGTCCTGGAGTCTCGAAATGACGATGAAATAGTTTCTTGTTCTTCTTCTGTTCCATAATGTTTTCTGATTTGGTTTTCATTTGAACCCGCTTATGTGAATGATTTCTAATGCGACTGCAAAATTACGAAGAAAATGATAGATACATGAACTAATTTTTCTATCTTTGCATCGATATTGTCTATTATAAAATAAGGAAGCATGACGTTACAACAACTGAAATACATCGTAGCGATCAACCGCTATCGCAATTTTGCCAAGGCTGCAGATGCTTGTGGTATCTCACAGCCAACGCTGAGTGCTATGCTGGTGAAGCTGGAAGAAGAACTTGATGTCCGTATCTTCGAGCGCAGTAACAAAAGTGTGCAACCAACAACCAGTGGCGAGAAAATCATACGACAGGCCGAGCGCGCCATTGCGGAGGCCGAGCGTATAACATGGTTGGTCAACGAGGACAAAGGTAGCATAGCGGGAGAACTATTGTTGGCAGTAGGACCAACCATCGCCCCTTATATCCTGCCGAAATTTATTAGGCATTATGTGGAGGACTATCCGTCAGTTAAGCTTCGTGTCATGGAACTGAAGACAGATGCGATGCTAAACGAATTGTTGTTAGGACATCTTGATGCTGGTATCGCTATCAGTGGGAATATGCGACAGGGTGTGTTGGAGATACCACTTTATACGGAGCGATTCATGGTGTATCTGTCAGAGCACTGTTGGCGCAAACTACCTGTCTTCAGACCAGAGAACCTGGAGCATGAAAAAATGTGGGTGATGAAAGAAGCGCAGTGTCTTCGTGAGAGTGCTTTCAGCTTCTGCAAGGCCAGAACCAAAGGGCGACAGATCTATGAGGCTGGGAGTATAGATACACTTATTCGCATCGTTGACGAGAATGGTGGTTTTACGATTATCCCAGAGATGCATCTGCCTTTTCTGTCTGACAAGCAACGCGAAAACGTGCGTCGAATAGAAGGCGACCATTTGTCGCAACGTCGAGTGTCGCTTTATATTCGTGAGGACTACATTCGTCAATCGATGCTCAATACTATTACGAAGACACTTCTCCGATTCATGCCAGATAAGATGATGGAAGAACGGATTGTAAAGTATGGGATTAAGTTGTAGTCCTGTGTTATGAAGCAAAAAAAAAGCGTGTAGTCAAAAGACTGCACGCTTTCTGTTATATCGTAGGAATGTGAATTCCAACTTAATTATTAGTTTACTTAACCTCCTCGAAAACGACTTTAACTGACTATCAATGCGTTAGCACCGGATGTTGCACACATGTCGCAAAAACGGAAATAACCATTGATAATCAACATGTTACAAAATCACTGCAAAGGTATAGATTTCTACCTAAATAACCAAAAGAAAACACTTAAAAAATCACAAACTTGCCACATTTCTGCAATTTGGATTGGGTATGGAATGTAGAAATGGCAATGAAACGGTAAATGGAGAAAGACATGCCATATAGCTCTTCCTATAATTGTTCCTGATTTTTCTATTGGAGTAATATCAAGGCTTACTTCATTGTATATGTACTTTTATTTAAAAAGCACCTTGGGAGTTTACCAACGCTCCCAAGGATTTTTTTGAAGACCTTATTGATTAATGAGGTTCCTTATATCGGGTATCAAACCGAGTATATCTGTTACTACTGAAATTGCCCCGAAGGGGTTAGGAGCTGCAAGAAACTACGCAACGTCCACAATTAGGATTACTACATTAACAATAACATTCCACGAAAGGTGGATGGTCTTGGTAGAACTTGCCTTCTTATTAAAAAGGCAAATCTACACTCCGGTTTTCTTAATATCAAAAACTTTCATCGTATAAAAAATATTTTTAATAAGCATCACTTAAGTTTAACGTCATTGATCCGCTTTTTTGGACGAAGACTTTAATGGCAATTACCTACTCTCCCGATTTCTCAGTACCATTGGCGCAACTGTGCTTAACTTCTCTGTTCGGAATGGGAAGAGGTGGAACCACAGCACTATAACCACCGATAGTCTTTATGCTTCATAGTTCAGTCTATTTATCAATCCGTTTATAGAAACTACCAATTTGTCCATCGGGCAAAATGTCAATATCATAATAGTCTCCATTGTAATAATATGCCATATTCCCTTTTCGGAAAAATCTATTGCTTGGATGTTCGTCTTTATATGTTTGATATTCATCATTCAGAGCACCTAAAACAATATCCATGGTTGCTATCAAATCCTTTTCGGCCAATTGAAATTTACTTCTCTCATTAAACTGATTCTCAACAGCAAGCTCTTTTACATGACGAAGGTAGATGTGCAGAAACGATTCGAAACTCATATAGAGCAGATGTTTTCCAACCACATTATAGCGATGTTCATGGAAACTTATAATCTTTGAAAATAACAGAGTTGCTTTCTCTGGATAAGATTTTACCAACTTTTCAAAACTTAATCCCATATTTCGTAGCTCATTATCAGCTAATTCGAAACGATTTGCGATTCTATTTTGGGACAACTGCATCAGGTCTGTTTTGTTCTTCTCTGTCAACTTACCAGTTTCTTTCTTCCACAATAGCCAGAAATACCCGACCTCTTGATTTATAATAGCTCCGTTCTCATCAAATATTTCCTCTCTTTCTTTTTCAGTCAGTTTCTCACGTTCCAATACAATCTTATAGGCAAGGTATTCATTATGTTCTTCTGGAGTCAATTCTATTCCGTCAGCAATAAAGTGACACAAGGATCCATACATAAAAAAGATATCGTCACTATTACCTTCACCCTCAAAAGGAATCTCCAGCACCTTAGGCTTACGCAAAAGAGGACTCGCATAAGTGTTATTCTCATCTGATGCCGGTCCTACCAGCATTTCAACTATGTCCTTTGTTGGAATACCATCTTTAAGAAGCTGATCATACAGACTCCCGTCTAGCTTTCCCAAAAGTTCTTTTGCTTTAACGTTGGATATATCATTGAGAGCTATCCTATCTTTTTCAAGAGCCATTCTTTCTTTTTGGTAATACACAAACACTACCGTCAATGAATCCCCATATAGTTTCGCAGATTCTTGATTCAAAGTCAATGTTGCGACACAATCCTTAGCACCAGCATACTCATATATTTCCCCTTGTGTAAAACCATCGGCCGATTTATATAGTTTCATACCGCATCTTTCCGCCATTTGGCTTTCAAGAAAGTCTATTTGTTGCTTCAGCAAAGAAAGTAATTCTTCTGCAGAAATATCAATATTGTTATTTGTTTCCATTGAATTAACCTATAATTTCCGTAATTATACCAAGTCTGC
>Ga0265298_10000315_pt1 | contig 73568 bp, 57 predicted proteins | sample AusTroGonzalo_MG_3_FD_193486 | JGI IMG/M metagenome (GOLD analysis project Ga0265298, IMG submission 193486) | Bovine rumen microbial communities from tropical cattle in Woodstock, Queensland, Australia - Gonzalo_01 | ecosystem: Host-associated > Mammals > Digestive system > Stomach > Rumen ... | reverse complement strand
TTTCGTGCGCGTTGACTTCAACGTTCCTGTTGATGAGAACTTCAACATCACCGATGATACCCGTATCGTCGCTGCTATGCCTACCCTCAAGAAGATTATCGCTGACGGCGGTCGTCTGATCATCGCTTCACACATGGGTCGTCCCAAGAAGAATCCGGATCCCAAGTATTCACTCAAGTACATCCTGAAGCACGTTTCAGAGTGCCTTGGTGTTGATGTCAAGTTTGCTGAGGACTGCGCTAAGGCACAGGAGCAGGTAGCCGCTCTTAAGGACGGTGAGGCTCTGCTGCTTGAGAACGTTCGTTTCTACGCTGAGGAGGAAGGCAAGCCCCGTGGCATTGAGAAGGAGGATCCTGCTTATGATGCTGCCAAGAAGGAGCTCAAGGCCGCTCAGAAGGAATTTGCCAAGACTCTGGCTTCATACGCCGACGTTTATGTAAATGATGCATTCGGTACCGCTCACCGCAAGCACGCCACCACAGCTGTTATGGCTGACTTCTTTGATGCTGACCACAAGATGTTCGGCTACCTCATGGAGAAGGAGGTTGTAGCTGTTGAGAAGGTTCTGAACAACTCAGTTAAGCCTGTAACCGCTATCATCGGTGGTTCAAAGGTATCTTCAAAGATCACCATCATTGAGAACCTGCTGCAGAAGGTTGACAACCTGGTTATCATTGGCGGTATGGCTTACACATTCGTTCTGGCCAAGGGCGGTAAGGTTGGCAACTCACTCTGCGAGCCTGATCAGGTTGACGTAGCTCTGGCAGTTCTCAAGAAGGCTCAGGAGCTGGGCGTAAACATCGTTCTGCCCGTTGACTGCCTTGCAGCCGATAAGTTTGACAACAACGCCAACACCCAGGTTGTTGACAACAACAATGTACCCGATGGTTGGGAAGGTATGGATATAGGTCCTGCTTCAGCCAAGGCTATGGCCGGTGTCATCGAGTCATCCAAGACCATCCTCTGGAACGGTCCTGCCGGCGTATTTGAGTTCAGCAACTTCCAGGCCGGTACAAAGGCTATCGCTACTGCTGTCGCAAACGCAACCTCCAAGAACGGTGCTTTCTCACTCGTTGGCGGCGGTGACTCTGTAAGCGCTGTAAAGCAGTTCGGTTTTGCCGATAAGGTATCATACGTATCAACCGGTGGCGGTGCTCTGCTTGAGGCTATCGAGGGTAAGATTCTGCCGGGTATCGCAGCAATCAAGGGATAATTCCGAATTATTTCGTATATTTGAAACCGCGGGAGCAAAACTCCTGCGGTTTTTTGATTATGGGTGTTGATGAGGATTTGAAAAAGCGTGCTGGACGCATCAGGGAACTGCTGTTGGGCTCTTCATTGAAAGAGGCTCTGGAACAGATCCAGGCACAGATGGCAGGCGTTACAGACTGGTCTGTACTGTCCCGTTTTGAGGATATTGACCGCTCATACAAGTATATGCTCCAGTATTATAGTCAGGGCTCTCCTGATGACCACCGGACAAGCGTTTACCAGCAGCTTGTGCGCCGCTCACTCATACTCAATGATGATGTGCTGCAGGCACGCCTTCAACCTGAATCCATGCTTCTGTACTACCAGCATGCCCGTCTGCGTGTGGCAAGCAGTGAGACCATAGAGGGCATAAGAACCGTCCTGGAATCTTTCATTGAGAAGCATGACACTGATGCCCATGAGCATGCACTCATAATGCTTTTTGGCCTTATCTGGACCAACGGACAGTGGAGCTCACAAGATTCAGCATCACTGCTTGAACTCATTGATTCACCGCTTGTTATGGAAGATGATTCAGCGCTTGTGGTAAGCGCTGTCACACTCTCCCTGATGGAGCGTTTTGACCCGCTCAAATGCCTGTTCCTGTGCCAGGCCGCTGAGAACCTGAGCCTGGTGGTGTCAGTGCGTGCATTGACAGGTCTGGCCGTATCATTACCGTGTTATAAGGAGATCCTGCCCTACTTCCCTGAGGTAACTGACCGCATAGCGTTGTTATCGGATGCACCGGGTATGCGCCAGCGTATGCTCAAGGTGCAGATGGCGCTGCTTATTTGCCGTGAGACCAAGGAGATAGACCGCCGTATGCGTGAGGAGTTCATCCCCACCATGCTGCGTAACCCCAAGCTGGGTGACCTTATGCGTGAGGAGCTGGAGCGTGATGACGTGAGCCCTGACTGGATGGAATGGATTGAGAAACCGGAAATCAAGGATAAGCTCATGGAGATGACAGAACTCCAGATGGAAGGCGCAGATGTCTATATGAGCACCTTCTCCAACCTCAAGAACTACCCGTTTTTCCGTGAGATATCCAACTGGTTCCGCATATTCAGCATGGACCAGCCTGATGTAAGGAAAGCGTTCGGCACTGAAGGCGTATCATCAGCCATAGGCAAATCAATGCTCTCAAGCAGCGTATTCTGCAATTCTGACAAGTATTCATTTGCCCTTACATTCTCACAGATACCGCGTGAGCAGCGTGAGATGATATCCGGGCAGCTCAATGATGAGGCTATTGAGGCCATGCAGGAGAAAGGGGCCGCTCCGTCGCCGGCTGACCTGAATGAATCCCTTTTAGCCCGCCAGTATGCCCAGGACCTGTACCGTTTCTTCAACCTGTTTTCTCGCCGTCATGAGTTCCATGATCCCTTTGCGGGGAATCTCAACCTGCTCATTGATACGCCGTTATCAATACTTCTACAGACTGATGATGCCGAGCAGAAGATTGCAGCCTGGCTGTTGCAGAAAAACTATTATGAGGAGGCTGTAGAGGCTTATCGGCTTATGGAGAAGAGAGCCAACCCCTATTCCACTGATTACCGCTTCTATCAGCAGTACGGCTACGCCCTGCAGCGCACGCAAGCCTACAGGGATGCATTGGAGGCTTACCGCCGGTCAGACATACTGCAGTCAAACAACAACTGGACAATGCGCCACTCAGCCCAGTGCCTGCGTATATTAGGTCAGCCTGAGGAGGCGCTCAAGCTGCTTCTGGAGGCAGAAAAGAACAGCTCTGACAATCTCTCGCTCCAGATCCAGATAGGTGACTGCCTGGTTGACCTAAAGCGTTATGATGAGGCTCTGACGCGTTTCTTCAAGGTTGACTACCTTAAGCCTGATTACCCCAAGGCGTGGCGTGCCATTGGCTGGTGCGCATTCCTGGCCGGCCGTTATGACCGCTCCATAGAGTATTACAACAAGTTGCTTGCAGCCAAACCCACCGCCAATGACTGCCTCAATGCAGGTCATGTCTATTTTGTTACAGGCGATATCCTGAGGACCGTTTCCCTGTACCGTCAGTGCATAAGCAAGATGGGTAAGGAGGCATTTGATACAGAGTTCAACAAGGACCGTGAAACCCTTATCTCAAAAGGAATACATGAGCAGGATATACCTCTCCTGCTGGACCTGATTTAACTTTTTCTTATTTTTGCAATCTAATAAAGAGGAATAACCTAAAACCAATAATAATAACTGAAAAATGAAAGCCAATAGACTTTTTATCGGCGCATTGCTTCTGTCTTGCGCCGTAGCCCTGTCAACACAGGACGCATCAGCTGCCAAGAAGACCAAGGAAGGTCCCATTAAAGCTTCGCAGCGATTCGTGCATACCACAGGCGGCAACCCCTACCTCCCTCTCTGGGAACATGTTCCGGATGGTGAGCCCCATGTATTTGAAGATCCCGATCACAAGGGCAAGTACCGTGCATACCTTATCGGTTCACATGATGTAAGGTTCGGCAGCTACTGCGGTCCCGATATCCACATGTGGTCAGCTCCTATCGATAATCTTACTGAGTGGCGTGATGACGGTCCTATCTTTACCTTCCAGGCCGCTAACGGACGTTGGGATGTAATGTATGCTCCTGATATCGCTGAGGTTATTGAGAAGGATGATAAGGGCAAGGACAAGAAAGTCTATTATCTCTATCCGCATAGCCGCGGTCCCCGTCGTGAGGCTATGGTCTGCAAGGGTGACCATCCTGACGGCCCCTTCACTCCCCTTAACCTTGATGAGAATGAGGCTGCTGTTGCAGGTAGCTGCATAGGTTTTGACCCCTCTGTATTCATTGAGAAGATAACTGACACTAATGATCCTGACTACGCAAAGGGCTTCCGTGCATACGCATACTGGGGTTTCCAGGGCTCTACGGGCGCACAGCTTGACCAGGAGACCATGTACTCAGTACGTCCCGGCACACAGGCCATCACCCCGTTCCTGCCTGCAAGCTCAAGCTACGGCCGCGTACGCGGTCCTCAGGATGCCGCCAGCTATCCTGCTCTCGCTGAGGGCCAGGATCCCGGTGATTTCAACTTCTTTGAGGCATCATCAATCCGTCAGGTGGGTAACAAGTACGTCATGATATTCTCAGGCTACTCAGGTCCTGACTACGGACTGGGTTCAACCAACTCAGCCCTGCGTTACTGCTATGCAGACTCTCCTCTGGGCCCATGGCGCAGCGGCGGCGTAGCTGTTGACTCACGTGGCGTTACCCTTAACAAGGAGGGCGATAAGCTCATGACCACAAACTTTGCCCACAACACGCACGGCAGTATCCAGCAGATCGGTGACCAGTGGTATATATTCTACCATCGTCCTCCAAGAGGCTTTGGTTATGCCCGTCAGGCTGTAGTAGCTCCTATCAAGATTCAGGTTGATGAGAAACCCGTATCTGAAGGCGGTAAGGTAGTCATCTCAGGTTATGATCCCTATGCTCCCGATGAGGTTTGGACAGCCAAGGCTTCAAACGGTGACCACTACACCGGCGCTGAGGTTACATCAGAGGGATTCAACATCTACGGTCTGCCTCCATACGCTTATTATTCAGCAGGTTATGCTTGCTTCTTTACAAACAACAACGCCCTGCAGGATACATGGGATGTCTGGAGCAATGAGCAGGTTGCCAATGTAAACGCAGGCGATATCATAGGCTACAAGTACTTTGGTCTGGGCGGCCTCAAGAAAGACAGCAAGGGCGTTCCCGCATTTGACGGCACCACATCAAAGATGCACTCATCATTCAACGTATGGTTTAAGAGAACTGCCGGTGAGGGCGGTATCAACATCAAGGTCATGATGGACGGCCCCTGGAAGAATGATGTATGGAACGGTAAGGAGATAGGTAAGATCAAGATCCCCGCAAACTCACCTGTTGACAAGGTTGAGAAATACACCATTGATGTATCAGAGTTTGTTGATGATGTTGCGGGCAAGCACGCCATCTATCTGGTGTTTGATGCTGCTGTTGACGGCGCATTAGGCCAGTTCTACGGCTGCGGATTCAGCACCAAGGTACAGTCACTCAAGCGCCCCTTACCCCCCACTCTGAACGTTACCATCGGCGGCAAGGAGGTTACCCTGCCTGAGACTCCCGTACGCTCAACTGAGGCCAACGGTATAGTTGACAACTGCTTCTATGAGATGGATTACAAGCTTGAGCCCGGTCAGAAGTCAAAGGTATCTGTAGAGTGCGTCTGGTCAACAATGCAGTTCTGGATAGATCAGATCAAGGGCGATGAGGGCACCGCCGTCATCACCGCTGAGTACCTCTATCCCGGCACCACCAGCAAGCAGACCAAGGTCTACAACATCCACATCTCAAAATAAAAATGAGGTAAACAAAAAGAGGCGGCCGATTGGTCGCCTCTTTTTTTTGTGTATTCGATAATTAATGTCTCTCTTGTGCTATTAAAGTGCTGTTATCTGTTCCTCAGTTAAGCCCGTAATCTCAGAAATCAGAGATAATTCCATCCCCTTTTCCTTCATAGCTTTTGCGGTTTTAGCTATTCCTCTTTCCTCACCGTGCATGATGGCAGTAGCCAACTGTCCCTCGCGGTCCCATTCGGCCATCATCTGGCGTACGTATTTCATCTGCATATCCTCACTCATGTTGGCAAAACTACACACTTCAAACAAATTATCAAAACCTTTGCCTATAAATTCTTCAGGAATCTCTTCCATTACGCCAATGTTTTTAATGGCATATAACATATAGTCCTGCTTGCTTTTAAGTTCCGCCTTGCTTTTCTTGAATTTTGGCAACTCTACCGTGACATAGTGTATGCTGTCCGTGAACTGCTCGTTTCTACCGTCATCCTCCCTGATGCTGAAATGACGTATTATATTCTCACTCTTACCTAATCCAGGCAACTCAAAGTTAACCAATCCTATCACGTAGATGGGCGGTAGTTTGTAGCGTACTGATAACAGATGCTCCTCATTGATATCTGATTCCTTCTTTTTGAGCTTGTAATCCAGCACTGCACCCTGGCCTACTCTGTTTCGTATGGGAAAACTGGAGTAAAATACCATCCTGTCACTGAAATCATTCTGTGAGCAGACCTGCATCTCAATGGTAAGTGACGAACCGTCATTGGTCTCACAATAGATGTAATAAATGCCGCCTTGGGCATCTTCGCGGTCTGGCATCTGTTCCTGGGCTCCAAGCGTTACGCTGCGCACGTGCTTATCAGGTAGGAGGCTGTCTATCAGCATGAGCAGAAGGTCTTCATGTCCTTCTGTTCCAAAGGCCCATTTAAACGCAAAATCACGCTTAAGATCAATGAACTTTACATCCAACTCTGAGGTGTTTTTGTCCTGTTGCGGTTTCTTCTCTCTGGTGGTTTGTTGCTTTTTCATAGTGCAAACAATTCAATTTTAATGGTTTAACAATAATGGTATCTAGAAAAACAAGGGGTATCCCATCTGACACCGATATGTCTTGTGGAACACCCCTTGGTATCAGATAATGCAAAGATATGTGATTATCCAGAATAATCCAAAGAGGACAAAAAGGATCTGTTTTTCCGTATCTCTAGTTGGGCCGTAAAAATTCTCTAACTGGCGCGCAAATTTTAGCCATCATTTTGACAGTTCAAAAGTACCGCCAATACTTTGGGGTTTTCGAATAAAAGAAGAACTATATGGGATTTATTTCAGCGGCAGGACAGCGTGACAGTTAAAAATACAACTACTCCTAAAAAAGTACAAACCTCTAAAATCCAATAGAATGAGAACAATAACAGAAATCATAATCCATTGCAGCGCCACCCCTCAGGGACGCAACCACACAGTAGATGACCTGGACCGCTGGCACCGTGAGCAAGGCTTCAAGCAAATAGGCTACCACTACGTAATCTACCTGGACGGCACCGTCCATCAGGGCCGCCCCATCAGCGAACCCGGAGCCCACTGCACCGGCCACAACCAGCACTCCATAGGAATCTGCTACATAGGAGGCTATGATGACAGCTTTGAACCATGTGAAACCCGCACCCCAGAGCAGCGCCAGGCATTAAGAGAACTGGTAGAAACCCTACAACAGCAATACCCGGAAGCCACCGTTCACGGCCACTCAGATTTTGCAGACAAATCCTGCCCGTGCTTTAAGGTACCGGATGAACTGTAAATGCGTTATACCTGACTGGAATAATTAAAGAGTCCCCACAAATATGTGAGGACTCATTATTTATTGTTTAGAATAGACAATCCTACGGGCAAACGGGCCGGACGGAGTAACCGTGGCTGCGGGTGCTGTAGCCCCAGTACACGCCATCCGAATCAAAGCAGAAGTCGTACGCGCTGCCCGATTTGACCATGCTGAGCGAATTGGACCAGTAGAAGCCGATGGAACCAACACTGCTGAGGCTAGCGTCGAGGCACCCGGCAGCCGGGAGGAAAATGAAGCGGTCAGTGTAACCTTCTTTTTTGCTTGAAACCTTGTAACCGGCTATACCATTGAACTCTGTGTTGCCACTGCTGTACCAGATCCAAGTACACTTGCTGCGTAAATCATTCTGTTCTGCCTCGGTGGGCATACGCCAACCGCCGCCCCACTTAACTTGAGCTACGTCATCTTCTGGATCAAGGGTGGTCTTGGTATCCGTAAAGCCATCTTTGCCATAATCACTTTGATTGCAGTACTTGGTCATAGTAGTGTATGAGCCGTTGCACCATTTGTAGGTGGACCAGCTATAATCAGTCTTAGTTTCTGTCTCACCCCATGCATAGTAGTCGCCGTATTCCTCAGGTTTAGAAGCACCCACGTTAAATGATGCCCACTTTACACTTAAGCCCAAATCTACCACTTGAGGAGTATCCCATGTAACAGTGAAGTCTTTCACAGTGCCATAGTGAATCATTAACTGGCTGATATAGTACGCCCTGTAATAATACTTCTGTCTGGAAGTTACATTGGTAACAGTTACAGTATATGGGTCTTCTGAATACTTCTTATCCGCTTTCTGACGGGTTGTTTTGTCTTCGGCAAAAGAAGCATCAGTGGAATACTCAATACCACACTCAAAGTCCAATGCTACGCCTTCAAGTCCACTTATACGACCTGTTAATGATACAACACACAATGACACCTTTTCGGCAGATAGAGTTTCCACCTTAGGACCTTTGGTCTCATTGTTCTCTTTTTCACATCCTGAAAAATAGAACAATGTTGCCACAGCAATTGTTGCTAAAAATACAATCCTTTTCATAAGCAACTTGTATTGAAGATGATGGACAAATATAAGTAAAAAAGTGCAATTGGGGACAGTCCCCAATTGCATCTTTTTATTTCAGGCGGATGATGTCAGTCCAGCGGGTTGTGGGGTTGGGGCTGCGGTAATCATGACGGATGGCGTTGGCAAAGACATCGGCTTTACCGGCGCCGTTGCGGCGGGTGTATTGCTGGGAGCCTAAGACTATGGTCTCGGTGCCTTGGACGCGGTTGATGCGGTCTATTACGGCATCAAGGCGGCGCATGCGCTGGAACTGCTCTGCATTGGTGTCAAAGAGGTCAGGTTGCACGGGGCTGTTTGGGCCCACTCCCATTACTATCACATTTGTATTTGGCAGCAACGTGTATGGTAATCATGCAGGAGGAGCTGCAAGGTTTGCTGTGCTGAGATTCGGTGCCATTTGGGGTCAGGGTGAAGGTCTTCAGGGACAGTCATACGCTATCCCCACTATGGAGGGTATGAGTAATATGATTCCTGCAATAAACAGATTCATTGCTTTTGCTAAGGAACATCAGGAACTGAAGTTCTATGTTACGGCTATTGCCTGCGGGATTGCAGGTTATACTCCTGAGGAGATTGCTCCGCATTTTAGGGATGCGGTCAGTCTGGAGAATGTTTGTCTACCACTTTCGTTCTGGAATGTGATAGAAGAAATGTAAGCGGCTTCCATCTTCCCCGGGGCGGAAACCAAGAAGGTTTACCTTCTTCCGGAAAAGCAAAAACAGCACCCGAATTGGGCGCTGTTTTTTGCGAAAGAAGAGGGATTCGAACCCCGGACCCGTGCCATAGCGAACGGTAGTGAGCGTGTTTACGGAGTAAACTAAAAAAAGGTTCGGTTGACCGAGCGGGTCTGGGGGTGAAGAATCCCCTTCTTCTATGCAAAAATGGGCCGCGATTGCGACCCATTTTTGCGGAAGAAGAGGGATTCGAACCCCCGGACCCGTGAAGGTCAACGGTTTTCAAGACCGCCGCATTCGACCACTCTGCCATCCTTCCAAACCCGTAACGGCTTTCATTCTCCGTTTGAGCGGTGCAAAGGTGGATATTTTTTTTGGAAACAGCAAGCAGTATCCAACTTTTTTGATTTCTTTTGCAGAAAAATAAGCGCTACATTATATAAAAATATAAAATGGACAAAAACAAGGTAACTGATTTCATAAAGCATAGAGTTCTGGAGAGATTCGCATTGGGAGCTGATGCGGCATCACAGGAAGAGGTTAACTCCAATATACATAAGGGTATCACGATCCGGGGCACGAACCTGTGGGTCCTGATATTTGCCATATTCATTGCTTCACTGGGTCTTAACACAAACTCAACGGCCGTAATAATAGGCGCCATGCTTATTTCCCCGCTTATGGGACCTATCATAGGCATGGGATATTCTATGGGAGTGTATGATTTCAACCTGCTTAAGGAATCATTCCGTAACTTCTTGGTAATGATTGTTGTAAGCTTGATAACATCGGCCATATTCTTTACGCTTCCGCTTATCACCTCAACGCAGAGTGAGCTGTTGGCCCGTACGCAGCCTACCACATATGATATACTGATTGCACTGTTCGGCGGTCTGGCCGGTATGGTGGCTCAGACACGTAAGGACCGTACCGGAACGGTTATACCGGGTGTGGCTATTGCAACAGCCCTGATGCCCCCACTCTGCACCGTGGGTTACGGACTGGCCACACTGCAGTTCCGGTTCATGCTTGGAGCATTGTACCTGTTCACCATCAACACCGTTTTCATTGCTCTGGCATCATTCATAGTGACCAGAGTCATGAAATTCCAGATGATAGGTGATCTGGAGCCACTCAAGCTCAAGAAACTCAAGAACATGATGATTCTGATCATTATTCTTGTTACCCTGCCCAGTATCCTGATAGCCATCTCAATCATACAGAGGTCATCATTTGAGGCCAATTACAAGCACTTTGTAGATGAGGCATTCAACTATGACAATACATTTGTGGTTGAGTCATCGGCCGATTATAAACCGGGCAGAAAGAAGCAGTCTGTCATTGAGGTACGCCTGTTTGGTGAGCCTCTCTCTGAGAATGTAATAAACAACATACGTTCACAGATGTCAAGCGTGTACCATCTGCCCAAGGTGGATCTTGTGGTGCGTCAGTCTAACCAGGAAGGCGGCGGAATAGCCATCACGGCCCTGCAGAGCAACTACACGGAGATGCTCAATGAAAAGAACCGCCAGATATCGCGCCTGCAGGAGCTGCTGTCATCAATACGTACCGCCGATACCCTGGCCGTCAGCAGCATGACGCGTGAGCTTGGCATATTTGTGCCTGACATCAGTGATATGTCACTTTCACGCCATATATCGTACAATATAGACGGTGCTGCCACAGATACGGCATACATCTGCATAATATCATTCCGGGAGGATATGGAGAAAGAGCCCGATATGGATCTGATAAGACATTGGCTTTACAACCGTACAGGCACAAGCAACATAGAGATACTGACTAAATGATCTATCCTGACAATTTTGAACATAAGACCGGTTTTGATGAGATAAGGCAGATGCTGGCTGACCGCTGCATTTGCCCCCTGGGCGTGCAGCAGGTTGATGAGATGCAGTTCAAGACCGATTTCCAGCCCATTGAGAAAGCTCTTGATGAGACAATGGAGTTTGTCAGGATACTCACTGAGGGAAAGTCATTCCCTGATCAGAACTACCATGACCTGCGTGAGGCTCTGGCCCGAATCAAAGTGGTAGGCACATGGCTTGATGAGGCTGAACTGCTGGGACTGTGGCGTTCACTTGAGACCATAAGCGGCATTGTGGAGTTCCTGAACAAGGAAGATAACCAGGGGCTCTACCCCAACCTTACGGAGTTGGCCGCGAGCGTAGCCGTATTCCCCACAATCACACAGGGTATTGCGCATATACTTACCAAGTTCGGCAAGCTCAAGGACAATGCATCGCCTGAGCTCTACCGCATACGCATGGACCTGGCCAACACATCTTTCAGCATATCACGTATTCTCAACACCATACTGCGCCAGGCACAGACTGACGGTGTTGTTGATAAGAATGCCGCACCCACTATGCGTGACGGCCGCCTGGTGCTGCCCGTAGCACCGGGACTCAAGCGCAAGATACGCGGCATAGTGCATGATGAGTCCGCATCGGGCAAGACAGTATTCATTGAACCTGAAGAGGTTGTTGAGGCCAATAACCACATCCGTGAACTTGAAGCCGATGAGAAGCGTGAGGTTACGCGCATACTGATAGCATTTACAGACAGCATACGCCCTGACATACCCTCCATACTTGAGTCTTACGGCTTTATGGCCAAGATAGACTTTATACGCGCCAAGGCCCGTCTTACGATTGATTTTGACGCCTGTAAGCCCATTCTGGAGCGCAAGACTGTGGTTGACTGGGTGCAGGCAGTTCATCCGCTGCTCAAGCTCTCACTGGAGCGTCATGACAAGAAAGTGGTGCCTCTTGATATAGACCTGGATTCCAAGAACAGCATTCTGCTTATTTCAGGCCCCAATGCAGGCGGTAAGTCAGTCTGCCTCAAGACCGTAGGACTGCTGCAGTACATGCTGCAGTGCGGTATACCCGTACCCATGCGCCACAACAGCCACGCGGGCATATTCAAGAGCATTTTCATAGATATAGGCGATGAGCAGAGCATTGATGATGACCTGAGTACCTACTCCAGCCATCTGCTCAATATGAAAAATATGCTCAAGAACGCCGATAACCGCAGCCTCATCCTGATTGATGAGTTTGGAAGCGGTACGGAGCCGGGCATAGGTGGAGCAATTGCTGAGGCTGTTCTGTCACGTTTCAATAAGAACCGCGTATTCGGTATCATAACAACCCACTATCAGAACCTTAAGCACTATGCCGATGGCAATGACGGCATACGTAACGGCGCTATGCTCTATGACCGCCACCTCATGCAGCCACTATATATTTTGCAGATAGGTAATCCCGGCAGCTCATTTGCCGTAGAGATAGCCCGCAAGATAGGTCTGCCTGAAGATGTCATTGAGGATGCTACGCAGATTGTAGGCCGTGATTATGTGAATGCCGACAAGTATCTGCAGGATATTGTACGTGACAAGCGTTACTGGGAGAACAAGCGCCAGAACGTGCATCAGCTTGAGAAACAGCTTGACCAGCAGATTGAGCAGCACCGCCAGGAACTGGAATCACTGCAGAAAGAGCGCAAATCAATCATACGTGAGGCCCGTGAGAAAGCTGACCAGCTTATCCAGGATTCAAACGCCATGATTGAGAACACCATACGCACCATCAAGGAGGCCCAGGCCGATAAGGAACTGACCCGCTTGGCACGCCAGGAACTGACCGAGTTCAAGGATACGCTTGAGGACCGCCAGAACAGTGAGGAGGAGCTCAAGATACAGCGCAAGATGGAGCGCATACGCCAGAGTCAGGAGCGCCGCGAGCAGCGCAAACGTGATAAGTTCAAGGAACGTAGCCGCGAACAGGCTGCTTCTGCCCCGGCCGACAATCCCCTGAACATACCGTCATCGTCATCAAAGCGCATTTTCAAGGTGGGTGACACTGTGCGTCTTAATGGTCAGACCCAGGTCGGTGAGGTAATCTCCGTCAATAAGAATGACATTACGGTAGCATTCGGTCAGATAACCACCGCGGTCAAGGCAAACCGTCTGGAGCCCGCAGAGCCCGTTAAGGTGCAGGATGTACGCACCGCCACATATGTGAGCAAGCAGACTCATGATGACATATACAATCGTAAGCTGGCTTTCAAACCTGATATTGATGTGCGCGGCATGCGTGGTGACGAGGCCATACAGACCGTAATGCACTTTATTGATGATGCCACGCTCATAGGAATGAGCCGCGTGCGCATCCTGCACGGCACCGGTAACGGCATACTGCGCAACTTAATCCGCCAGTACCTGCACACCGTCCCTGCCGTCAAGGACTATCACGATGAGCACATCCAGTTTGGCGGTCACGGCATAACAGTCGTTGATTTAGGTTAATATGAAACATATCGGTCCTCACGTATCAGCATCGGGAGGCGTTCAGAACGCTCCAGTTAATGCAATGGAAGTAGGTGCATCGGCTTTTGCACTGTTCACAAAGAACCAGCGCCAGTGGTTCAGCTCACCTCTACAACAGACAGAGATTGAGCAGTTTAAGGCTCAGGTGTTAAAGTCAGGAATCGAGGCTAAATACATCCTGCCGCATGACAGCTACCTCATTAATCTGGGCAGCCCGGATGCAGAAGGATTGGAGAAATCACGCAACTCATTCCTGGAGGAGATGCAGCGTTGTGAGCAGCTTGGACTGACCATGCTCAACTTCCATCCCGGCAGTCATTTGAAGCAGATAACCCCTGAGGAGTGCATGGACCGCATTGCAGAGAGCATCAATCTTACTCTTGATAGGACCAAAGGCGTAACTGCTGTCATAGAAAATACCGCCGGCCAGGGCTCCAACATAGGATTTGCATTCTGGCAGATAAAACGCATCATAGACGGCGTGAACGATAAATCCCGCGTAGGCGTATGCATAGACACCTGCCACACCTACACTGCCGGCTATGACCTCAAAAACGCCTATGAAAGCGTGTGGGAAGAATTTGACAATGAAATAGGATACTCTTACCTACGCGCCATCCACCTTAACGACAGCAAGAAAGAACTGGGTTCACGCGTGGACCGTCACGACTCCATAGGCAAAGGCTTCCTGGGGTTGGATTTCTTCAAAAAGATAATGAAAGACCAGAACCTTAACGATATCCCCTTCATCCTGGAAACTCCCGATGAGACCCTCTGGCCCCAGGAAATCACCCTCCTGCACTCCTTAGAAGAGTGAGCAGGAAATAAAGATAAGAAAATCTAAGGGATAGTCTCAGGAACCATGGCCGCCCGTGGGCTTGTGAACCGACGAAGGAAGTGAGAGTAGAGAAAGCTGGCTTTCTTTACCGAACGACGAGGAGGAAAAGAAAGACTTAACGGGAGGGGCCCGCAGCACAATAAGATACCCTGGAATGTAGGAGCTTACTCATACATTTCAGGGTAGATTTTTGGGATGTGGGAGGGATAGCGCGAAGCGCGTAGTTCTGGAGACTATCCCCTTAGATTTTCCTTTGTTTTCTGCTCACTTTTGCTCTTCAGTCTCGAGCTGGCGAATGTACTCCGTAGGACTCACGCCGTAGTACTGCTTGAACGTAGTTGAGAAGTGCGTCTGTGAGGCAAATCCTACGCTGTAAGCAATCTGTGATACGTTTACGCGCTTCTCCTTGAGAAGCTTCATAGCCTGCTGCATACGGATATTCTGCACAAATCTGGCGGCTGAGAATCCCGTCAGCTCCTTGAGCTTGCGATGCAGCTGCGTGCGGCTCATACCCACCTCATCAACCATCTGCGAAATATTGAAATCACTGTTGGAGATATTCTCATTCACAATCTCCATGACACGTTTCATGAACTGCTCATCGCTGGATTCAAACTGGACAGGATCAACATGCTGAGCCTGCTCCTGCTGTCCGGAATACTTGCCCTTAACGATAAGACGGTTATTGATAAGGTTAGCCATAAGTGACTTGAGCTCACTCATATAGAACGGCTTGGGCAGATAGCTGTCAGCACCGGTGTCAAGACCCAGCATACGGTCCTGCAGCTTGTTCTTGCCGGAAAGCATGATAACCGGAATATGGCTGACCAGTGAATTGCCCTTGAGAGCCTTAACCAGCTGGATACCATCCATTTCAGGCATCACCACATCAGTGATGATAAGGTCAGGCGTCTGGGATACGGCAATCTTAAGAGCCTCTTTACCGTTGCGTGCGGTAATGATCTTGTAGTTGTGCTTGAGGCTGTTTGACAGGTAATCAAGCATGGAGTCATCATCATCCACAAGCAGGACACGCAGATTGCTTCTGGACTGCCTCTCATCCTCTGAATCATTCAGATCCAGGCTGTTACGGCTGCGTTCCAGCTGCGGACGTGCCACCTGATCCGGCTCCACCAGGTCATCGGGTGAGAAATGACTGTTGCCCAATGGCAGACGGAAAGAAAATACACTGCCGCTCTCTCCGTCCCTGCGGTTATCGGCCTTAATCGTACCGTGGTGCATATGAATAAGCATCTGGCTGTAGTTCAAGCCGATACCCATGCCCATGGTAACTGATGTCATCTTGTTGTCAGCGCGGTAGAAACGGTCAAACACCCTACCCGCCTCCTCCTTGTCCAGTCCTATACCGGTATCAGAGACGGAGACCTGTACATAATTGTGCAGAGGCCCGGTTTCATTGTCATCAGTACCCACCTCAACGTTAATCTCAATGGTACCGTTGTCAGGAGTGTATTTGAAGGCGTTTGAGAGCAGGTTCATCATAACCTTGTCAATACTGTCACGGTTAATCCAAACGGTCTGCTCAGCCATGGAATGATTGAACCTGAAGTTTATGTTATGCTTCTCGGCCGTCTGTGTATAGAGCTCAAACGGTCCCATGAGGAAGTTAATGAGGTCAGTCTCAGCAAAATGCAGATGCATCTGGCCCTCATCATACTTACGCATATCAAGCAGCTGGTTTATCAGTGACAGTATTCTGGTTGAGCTGCGGTGCATCTGACGCAGGTTTGACTGGACACCAGCCGGCAGATCCTCATTCTGAAGCATATCTTCAAGCGGCGATATAACCATTGTCATAGGCGCACATATCTCATGCGCCACATTGATGAATGACTGGAACTTAGCCTCATCCATTTCACGCACACGTGACTTCCTGCGCATTCGCAGTATGACCAGCATAAAACCTGCAGCAAGCAGAGTGTAAATGCAATACATCCCGAATGAAGCGTACCAAGGCGCCTCTATCCTTATGGAATACGTACGGGGCTTTGAAACAATGTCATTCAGACGGGCACGTACAGTCAGGTTATATCGGCCGTGTCTCATCTTTGAGAAGGTAATCCTGTTCACGCCGGCAGGGTTGCTGCTCCACCCCTCCTTATCTGGATTGAATGAGTACTCATAAATGATACTCATCTCCTCACCGTAGTTCAACGTACTGAATTCAAGCGTAAAAGAGTTATCCTTGTATGCCAGACGGAACTGATCGGACAGGCTTAAAGGCTTTTCCGAAATACGTTTCCTGCCGGACAACGTCTGTGAGGTTATCATCTCACCATTGAGATAGAAACCGGTCAGGATAACTTTGTTTACGGTTGATTCGGTCGTAATCCAATACGGGCAGAATGATGTGATACCCGCATTGCTGGCAAAATAGGCAATGTCATTCAATGATGAGAACGCCGATACCCTGTTGAACGCCTGTTCCTCAGTATAGAAGCGGCTTATCTCAAAATCGTCAGGATTAATGCGGTTGAGCCCGCCCGGAGTGGCCACCCAGATATAACCCACATTGTCCTTGATCATTCCGCGGACATCATTGTTTGATAGGCCCTTATCTGTATTTAGCAGGCTTGCTTCACCGTTTGTGGTGTTGTAAACTATCACGCCCTTAGGGGTGCCGAACCACATTATACCCTCTGTCTCCTCAAGCATACAGGTGCAGCTTGACGTTTCCATGGCCTGAGCCAGTTTGTTATTGGCCACAAATGAGTTATGGTCTATATCAAAGCAATCCACACCGTTATCATGGCCTATCCACAGGCGGTTCCAACTGTCTACAACCATATAGTGAATCCAGTCGTTGGTGAGCCATTGGCCGTTCCTGTTCCGCTTGGCAAAGTCAGAATAGAGTTCAACCTTCATGTCATTGGGGTTGAAACGGCTGAAACCGTTACCTAATTCTGAATAATAGATACGGCCCTGATAATCCTCAGCAATGGATGATACATTTGAGTACTCATTGGTTATGGCCCTCTTCACTATACCTGAGTTGGTATCAAGCAGGGCAAGTCCACCGCTTGGAAATCCGGTCCATATCCTGTTATGACTGTCACGGAACAGACAGCTTATGTATGGCGCATTCTTGTCATAATACAGCACATTTCCGTCACTTGACATGCATACAAGCCCGTTGTTGTTGTATCCTACCCACAGGCGGCCCTCAGTATCCGTTACCATAGCGGTAACGGTTCCTGAAATATCCTCCTGATAATCAGAGAACCTCCAGTAGTCAAACTCGTTGCGGTCATTTGTTACAAGTATGAAATCAGACTGGAAACAGCCTATCCATATGTTTCCCGCCCTGTCCTTGTAATATGCGCTCACATCCAGCTTCTCAAGGCTGCGGTCTGACGGTTTCAGCTCAACCTTTTCAAGCTTATCATCCTTCAGGGTGAGCAGGCCCTTTCCTCGCAGGGATATCTTGATGCCGTCATTATCCATGAATGAATGGGTTATCTCCCATACTCCTTCATCAGGAGTAAGCCTCTCCAGCATTCGTACTGCCGGATCCCATACAAACAGATGGTTGTTTGTGGTAATGTAAATGTTTCCTTTGCTGTCCTTGTTTATGCCCGTGATGTCGCGGTCTATCATATCCGTACGGAAATCAGATACCTTATCCGTTTTGGGATCATACAGGATTACGCCGTTTGATGTTCCCACCCACAGCGTTCCTTCAGAGTCTTCAAGCATGCATCTGAATACTGCCTGTGAACGCGAATATGTGTTCAGGCTGACCACTCCGTGAGTCTGGTCCGGATTATGCGGATCCACCCAGAAAATGCCGTTTCCGGGGGCTGCTATCCATATGCGGCCGTCACTGAGCTGTGTAATAAATTGTATATAAGGTGACCGGCTGTCTGGGAACGGAACAGTATGGAACTTCCTTTCACTTGCCTTAAGATACTGTACACCACGATTTGTTCCAATCCATAATGTTCCATCCACGTCAGTGTAGAGGCTCCTTATGTAATTGCTCATAAGTGACAGTGAGTCATCGTCAGAATGAAAGTACTTGAAATAATTGTATCCGTCATAACGGTTCAGTCCGTTCTCCGTTCCAATCCATATAAAACCCGATAAGTCCTCGCAGATGGCGTGGAAACGGTTATCAGTGAGCTGTCCTATAGGGAAACGGTATGTTCTCTGTGCGTTTGCATTCAACAGGAACAATCCGGCAAGCAATACAATTATCGGTTTGCGCATATCGGGAAAAAACAAAGGTTGTCGTTTGGCAAAGATAGTCCAATATTTCCAATTGTTCCATACCCCATTGGAACAAATCTTAATACATGGAACACATGGAACACCTTAATACAAGCTACATTTTTTCATAGTATTTACTTTTTTGATTCTTTCAGACCACTCTTTTTGCGTACCTTTGGAAGAGTAATCGGATTATTAACAATCAAAACCATATAACTATGAGAATTAAAAGTGCATTACTTACAGCAGTCCTGTCATTTATGGCCATCAGTACAGCCAGCGCAGGCAAACATTGGGTAGCAACATGGGCCACCGCAGAGCAGGTGGTTGAACCGCATAACTGCCCCCCTGCCCCCGGTTTGGGAAACAATTCAATACGTCAAATAGTCCAGACATCCATCAGCGGCAAGGTGGTACGCGTCAAGTTCTCAAATGAGTTCAGCCAAGGCCCTGTAACCATAAATGCCGCTGAGATAGCACGCGCGGCCACAGCAGGCAGCAGCAGTGACATCATCAGCGGAACTGAGGTTAGCCTCACATTCGGCGGCAGCAAGTCAGTTACCATACAACCGGGTGAACTTGTTACATCTGATCCCGTCAAGTTTCCCATGCGCACACGTGAGAACGTAGCCATAACGATGCATCTTGGTGAGGCTTCATCAACCAGCGTTACCGGTCATCCCGGTTCACGCACTGACTCATATCTCATTGAAGGACAGGGTTCAGACTTTACGAATGCCGTCAAGACCGCTCACTGGTACATAATCAATGCCATAGAGATCAAGGCTGAGAAGAAGGCCCGCGCCGTTGTCGTTCTTGGCAACTCCATCACTGACGGACGCGGCTCTACCACCAATGAGCAGAACCGCTGGACCGATAACCTGTCACGCCGTCTGCTTGCAAACAAGAAAACCAGCCGCGTATCAGTCCTGAATATGGGTCTGGGCGGCAACTGCATACTGAACGGTGGTCTTGGCCCCACCGGAAAGAGCCGTTATCCGCGTGACCTGTTCCAGCAGGAAGGTGTAAAGTATATCATTCTGTTTGAAGGTGTTAATGACCTGGGCGGACGTGGCGATGCAGTTGAAAAGGCCAAACAGATCATTGAGGTTTACAAGCAGATCATTGCTGAGGCTCATGAGAAAGGCATTTATGTATATGGAGCCCCTGTAATGCAGTTCAAGGGAAACAACTATTACAGTGAGAACCATGAGGCCGGACGCCAGCAGCTCAACCAGTGGATACGTAACAGCGGTTATTTTGACGGAGTAATAGACTTTGATGCCGCTATGGGTAACCCCGATGACCCGGCACAGCTTAACCCCAAGTATCTGTTTGAGAATGACTACCTGCATCCCAATGCTGACGGCTACGTTCAGATGGGTGACTGCATCGACCTCAAGCTCTTTGAGAAGTAATCCTTTGAGGAGGGTTCTCCTGATTTAACTTTTTGCCTTTGTATGGATATTCATGTATATAATTGAGTATCTATATGAAGGCAAAATTTTTGTGCACTATAGTTTCTGCAGCGCTGTTTTCAGTGGCTGCTTATGCGCAGTTTCCGGGAGGCGGATTCCCCGGCGGAGGCTTTCCGGGTGGTTTTGGAGGACGCTTTCCGTTTGATCCCCAGGAACAGGGCGGACAGATGCCCGGATTTCCCGGCGGAGGCGGTCCTGGCGGCCCAGGCGGTGGATTCGGGGGCGGTTTCATGATGGGAACAGAATATGATCCCACCACTTCACGTAATGATGTGGAATTCACGTCATCCAACCTGCCTATTGTCATAATTCAGACTGATAACCGCACACTCACCAACCGTGAAAAGACCGGTGCCACGATGAAAATCATAGACAATGGCAAGAAGCGTAACAATGTTACAGACAAGCCAAACGGTTATGACGGAAGCATAAAGATAAAACTGCGCGGCAACTCATCATTATTCTTTGACCAGAAGCGTTTTACGTTTGAAACCTTAAAGGAAGACGGTAAGAAAAACAAGGTTGAGCTGCTGGGTATGCCCGCTGATAATGACTGGGTGCTGTTGGCTCCCTACAATGACATATCCATGATGCGTGACGTGTTTGCATTCGATATGTGGAACAATATGGGTCACTGGGCTCCCCGCACCCGCTACTGTGAGGTTGTAATGAACGGCCGCTACATAGGCGTATACATCCTCTGCGAGAAGATAAAACGCGCTGAGAACCGTCTGGACATAGCCAAACTTAAGAAATCAGACACCACAGGCATAGATATCACAGGCGGATACATAGTCCGTATAGACCCGCCTGATGAAGGTGAGAAATCATTCCAGTCAGAAGTTCCCGGCATTATCACCACCGGCGGCATGGGCGGATTCGGCGGCGGATTCCCCGGAGGCCCTGGAGGAGGCCCTGGAGGAGGCTTTGGAGGTGGACGTGCAACGGTTACCTGGACCTACTTCTATCCCAAATCTGACAAACTTACCCCTGAACAGGAGGAGTACATCAGCAATTACATCAAGACAACTGAGAAAGTTATTCAGAGTGATTATTTTGCTGACCCCAAGGAGGGTTACGCCAAATATATAGACGTTGAATCATTTGTGGATTATATCATCCATACTGAATTGAGTCTTAATGCTGACGGATTAAAGCGCAGCACCTACTTCTACAAGACCAAGCAGAATGAGGACGGCACTGGCGGCAAACTGCACGCCGGTACAGTGTGGGATTACAATCTGGCATACGGTAACTGCAATTTTGCCAATGCCAACAAAATCGATGCCTGGGTATATGAAGGCGGTGAGACCAACCCCACCCCAGCCATGTTCAAACGTCTCATGGAGGATCCCGCTTTTGTGGCCAAGGTCAAAGCACGCTGGAAAGAACTCCGTAAAGGATATCTGAGCGATGCAAACATCAACCGTTTCATTGATGAGCATGCTGCTCAGTTACAGGAGGCACAGGCACGTCAGTACGCCAAGTATTCTGATCTTCTTGTACCCAAAAGCACAGGCAATCAGAATGGTCAGGGCCGGCAGAATGGTGGATTTGGCGGATTTGGAGGCTTTGGCGGCGGATTCCCCGGAGGTATGGGCGGTTTCGGTGGCGGAGGAGCTGCCGGAATGTTCTCGGCATACAGCGTATCCAGTTATGATGAGGAGATCTCCATCCTTAAGAAATGGTTTGCTGACCGCATAGCATTCCTGGACAAAAGCTGGAAGTAACAATCCGTCATTAAACCTTTTGCTCTGTAGGGAGTCACAATATAAATCCTTAGATTTATAACCGCTATGCCAAATATGCTTAAAAGACTCTTTTCAGTTCTATTCGTCCTCATGTTATCAATCGCAGCAGCTGCTCAGCCCGGTGGCGGAGGCGGCGGTGGCTTTGGTGGTGGAGGCGGATTTGGCGGAGGCTTCCAAGGCGGTGGAGGTGGTGGCGCCCGTGGTGGCGGCGGTAACTTCCAGGGAGGAGGATTCCAGGGTGGCGGAGGCCGTGGCGGTAATTTTGGCGGCGGCTGGGGCAATTTCTCCAGCATCAATGACAGCACCGCGCTGGAACGCATGGGCGGCAGCATCACATTTACTGAAGGCCGTGGTGCCGGCAATGTAATCCGCGATGATGACCTCAAGCAACTTATTGACTCCGTTCAGTTCCTCAAATATGAGGCCGCTCACAAGAGATTCATCAAGGGCGATAATCAGGAATCAATAGGCCTGTTGCTGGCTGTGCCTACTGCGATACTCACTCTAATAGCGGCGACGCACCAATCAGAGAGCGATCCTGACCTATCCAAAAAGCTGTATATCATCTCAGGGGCGCTGGCGATACCTACAGTCACGTTCTACACTCTGGCTTACATTAACAAAGGCAAGGCCAAGAAGAGCCTCAACGGCATAATCAACGACTATAACCACGAGCTGGAACTCAAGCAAGCGGCCAAGCTACTCCAGTTTGAGTTCGAACCCACGGTCTTCCTGGACCGACAGAACAACACATCCTTCGGAGCCACAGTAAATCTGAGCTTCTAACGCTTTGATGGGAAAACTTTAAGAGTATAGTCTCCAGAACTACGCGCCTAAAGGCGCTATCCCTCCCACGACTTCGTCGCGGGCCCCTCCCGTTAAGTCTTTCTTTTCCTCCTCGTCGTTCGGTAAAGAAAGCCAGCTTTCTCTACTCTCACTTCCTTCGTCGGTTCACAAGCCCACGGGCGGCCATGGTTCCTGAGACTATACCCTTAAAGTTTTCGCTCGTTTATTCGCGAACGTAGGGAGACTCCGGCATGAAGAGGTAGCTCTTGATATAGCCGCCGGCATCAATTACAAGCTTCTCAAAGACTGTACCGGGTTCTATGGGACGTACGGTGAGGGTGTGCTCGCCCTTTGAGGCCTTGCCCAACTCTACAGTATCATCCTTAACGCGGGTTGCAACAGTGGGATAATAAACTGAGTAGATATTGCGCTGATCCTCATTAAGGCGCTCATTGAACACAACCTCAATCTCCTTTCCGCCATCCAGACTTACCATGTAACGGTGCCCCTCCAGACGTTTGAATGTAAGCGTGGCGTTTACTGCAATCACAGCCTTGAGGTTTGCCACATCTTCAGTCAGATTGAACTTGTAGGTCATACTTGCACCGTCTGTAGGCTGGCTGTATGGCATCAGGGCAACACCTGAAAGTGTTCGGCCCATATACGGAATTGTGGTCCACTTGGCTGTGCCTGATGTAACATCGGTTTGGGCAAAGAAATGCTCAGCCTCCATTGCAACAACTCCGTTCTTCTGGGTAAATATGTATCCGCCTACCTTGTCCCCTACCTCAACGCGGCTTACGCGGGGCTGGGTATCGGCACGGAAATTATCGTTCCATGAAGTGTAGCCGATGTGCTTCTGGATCATCATGCCATTCCATTTGCCGCCGGCCATCTCCTTGTTGTAGTAGGCGCAGAGTTCAGCATCACGCTTAAAGTCGCGCTCACAACGCTCGGCCCAATAGTTTGCGGCAGGATCGTTGTTGCGGGCCAGTTTCTGGTTCATGGCCTGACTATAGTACATATCGTAGATATTGCCCATAGCCTGAACGGGGAACAGTATTATCTGCTGATAAGCGTCGCGATACTCAGGCTTGAGGCGCAGATACTGGCGCAGAGCCTCAGCCTCCAGACGGGCGTAATCATCGCAAACCTGCTCAAATTCACCGGTCTCCAGAGTGTAGTACTGACGTGCATCAAGCATCTCGGCGCTTATACGGCCGTTATACTTGCAGCACAGGTTCAGAATGCGTGCAGCCTCCTGGGCCTCTTCCTCACCAAAGAACTCAAGGCAGAAATCATAAGTGTGATCCAGCAGGGTCTCAACTGTGAAAGCCGTTGGGTTCCAGGCCATATCAAGGAACAGGGTGATTGGATATTCCATAGGCTTGAGGTCACCTACATTGAGTACCCAAATCTTATCTACTCCGTAGTCATAGGTAAGTTGCATCTGCTCCCAAAGGTGCTGTATGGGAGTGATATTGAGCCACTTTGAGTTACGCGGTGCGCCAACATAATCCACGTGGTAGTACATACCCCACCCGCCTTTGCGCTTGCGTTCCTGCTCATTGGGCAGGCGGCGGATATCACCCCAGTTATCATCAGAAAGCAGTATTATCACATCATCAGGCACGCGCAGGCCCTTGTTGTAATATGTCTGAACCTCCTTGTAGAGTGCCCAAACCTGCGGACGTTTCTCGGCAGGCTTGCCTGTAACCTCCTTTATTATCTGACGCTGATCGGCGAACAGGCCCTCCAGCATCTTCATGTTGTCCTCGTCGCTTCCGCGCAGCTCGGCATCGCCGTCACCACGCATTCCGATGGTTATCAGATCCTCAGTATTCTTGGCACGTTCCACACCCTCACGGAAGAATCTCTGCAGCTCCTCCTTGTTCTTGGTGTAATCCCACTGACCGCCGTATGCCTTAGGGTTACGGGCCCATTCCTGATGGTTGCGTGCCATAGGCTCATGGTGGCTTGTACCCATTATGATACCCATGTCATTGGCAGTCTTGGAGTTCTCGGGATCATCGGCATAGAATGCCCAGTCCCACATGGCGGGCCACATAAAGTTACCGCGCAGACGCAGAATCAGCTCAAAGCAGCATGCATAGAAATCATGTCCGCCACGCTGTGTGCCGAACGTATTCTTAACCCATGTGGTAAGGCACGGGGCCTCATCATTCAGGAATATGCCGCGATATGTTACCGCGGGCTCACCGGCTGTATACGTACCCTTGGCCAAAGAAATGTTCTTCTGTGGCTGAATTGGTACATCGGCCCAGTAATACCAGGGTGACACGCCAATCTGCTCAGAGAGCTCATATATACCGTATATTGTACCGCGCATATCGCTTCCGGCTATCACCAGAGCCTCATCTACACCCTTGATGGGATTCTCTATCACGGTCATGATATACTTCTCACGCTTGCCCTGAAGCTCCTTCTTATCAATCTTCTTAGCCTTGATAATCTGAGCAATATACTTGCTGTCAATGGTTCCCACAATAACGGGCTTACCCTGTCCAGGTTCATAAATAACCTGAGCCTCCTGCCCTGTTACAGCCTTGAAGTCCTTCTGCAGAGCCTTGAGTGCAATCTGCACACCGCTCTTATCGGTCTCATCGGCCAGAATCTGTACAGGTTTGCCGTTCTCAATAAGCGTAAACCTATCGGCAGAAAGCTCTGTAAATGAAATACCCTTGTTATCGGCAGCCTTAAGAGGCAGAATTGCAAATAACGCTGCATTAAGCAGCCACATAAGTTTTTTGTTCATATTTGAATTAGTAATGTAAGTTAGTGAGTATTATATCATTTTGACGACATAGCGACTATTCCTATTATTGCAAGAAACACTATTATAGAACCTATGATAGAGAGCAGGAACCCCGCAATAGCCAAACCTCTGGGATTCCTGAATAATCCGATGAATGAGAAAATGAAACCTAAAAGCAGAAGTATGATATCAAGTACCGGAACCCAACATAAAATCAAACCTGTCAGGCCAAGGACAAAACCTGCAGTTCCCGCTCCGTTTTTCTTACTCTCAACAACAACCTTAATCTCTTCCATAATTTTTTATTTCTGCAAATATACTTTTTTTTGCAATATCAGGGCGGTTATTTGAAGAGGCGCAGCTCATATTGGCCGCAGATAGCCATACGGTCATCTTTTACGGCAATGGCGCCAAGGATATCGGGCGTATTTGTGATGCGGTCTATGACAGGCTGCAGGTCATTTACTGATTGGATACGGTTGGCCATTGCTGTGGCATAGCTGTCAGCCAGCATTACATCTTTGCAGACTATCATTACGGCATCGGCGCGGCCCAAGCTGAGAGAGGGTCCTACCGTGCCGCTTGAGGTGCATATGCCAATCGGAAACGCCGATGCGGGGATGTGCAGGCCTATTTTTTCCGATAGCGGTGACTGACCGGCAAATACGGCAATGTCCATTTCTGCATTTGCCTCCGCATAGATATCACCGCCGTTTTCCACAATGATTTCTTTTACACGAAACTTGCTCTTGATGAACTCAGCAACATGCAAAGCCACAGCACCTGCCACTGCGCTCATTGGCCCTATACCGGTCTTGTGGCTCACTCCGGACATGCTTTTAAGAATCTCCGGAGCCTCCAGACCTGCGTCATATGGTGTGAGAGCAGTCTTGTACCCAGGATCCATCAATAAATATGCATCCATGGAGCGGCGCAAATCCACCAGCATGGCGTATGTATCGGCCTCCATAGACGCAGAATAGGAGCCGCTATCGACCCCTATCCATAAATCAGATTCAAGGAACTTTACACAGAACCAGCGTCTTTCATCATCTGAAAAACGGCTGCGGTAACTGCGTTCCCTGTATTCCATCAATCAGCAAATTCTATGTGGAAAAGCTTTAACGGACAAGCAGTTATGCAAAGCTTGCAGACCACACACTTATCGGGCTGGAAACGCAATTTCCAGTCTGGAGCACCTATTGACAAGGCGCCTGAAGGACAAGCCGATGTACATGCGCCGCAACTTATGCACTTTGAGTCATCAAAACTGATCTTCTTTTCAAGAGGAGTAACATCCACTCCGCTTGTTTGCATAAATTCAATAGCCTGACGGATATGGTCAGAGTCAGAATCCAGTTCCAGAACCAGCTTTCCACGACGTCCGCCGTCAATGTCTGCCTTGATGATGCTGACCATGATATCATACTTCTTAATCAGCTCATAGATAAGCGGGCGGCTGGCCTCGCCATCGGGGAATGATACAACTACTTTCTTTGTCATAATTAGCTGATTTACAAGTTCAAATCCTTAAGTCCCTGAAGTGACGTTCCCGTGGGCATAGGCCTAACAGGAGCCGTCAGTTCAAACTGTCCTTTCTCAATCCAATCCTTCAGAATTGCTGCAATCTTACGTGCCTTATTGAGGCTTGAAAGCGGTGCAGTATGAATCTTCTTGCCCATGAACTCAATCTCACCTGAGCGCAACTGCTCGTAGTTGACCTTACCAATAAGATCACCCTTCTGGCCGTAATCCTCAATGAAGGTGTCAATCTGGCTGTTACGTATGCTTACGCGATGTGCCAGATCCTCATCCAACAGCGGAATAGGCACTCCCACTCCAACATACATGGTAACGCCGTATTTCTCAAAATATGCGCCGCGCAGGAACTCACTGGACATCTCACGCATCTCACCCATCAGAGCAAGAGTACGAGCATTGCCCATCGGAACACCGTAATCATTGAGCGGCTTGCTGCAGTTAAACTGGGTGCCGTTCCAAACCACATAACCCTGAGTACCGCAAAGGAAAATCCTTGTTCCCAGACCGATAGTACGGCATTCAGGATCATTCAAAAGTGGTGAAAGCTCACCTGCTGAGCTGTAAGAGGCATTCTTCATCCTTGGCAGCAGAGTACCCATGTAAGTATAAAGCGTGCGGTCTGTGGAGTTCACAGCCACGTTATAGTTCTGATATGCGTTACGGGGATTCATCAGGATGGCCTCGTTGATGGTCTTAAGGCTAATCTGAGTCTTTATATGCTTGCGCGGGTAGCAGTCAGTACCCTTGCCCCAAGCCTCCAGAGTCAGCTCCTTACCGTCAATAAGCTCCTGAATGATGTGTGCGCCGCCGTAAGTGGGATTCTGCGGATTGCAGTCAGTAGCACCCACAAACGTATCCACAGCAGCCAGACCGCCGCTTACAGGCACGCCGTTAATCTCAATCCTCTCCATGCGGATAGGCGGATTGGCGTGACCAAAGTTCAGGAAAGCACCACTGGAGCACATAGCTCCGAATGTAGCGGTAGTAACCACATCAACCTTTTCAAGAATCTCCTTAGGCTTCATGGTCTTGGCCATCTCTGATACCTCCTCGGCCGTCAGGACCACCGCCTTACCCTTCCGGATCTTCTCATTTATCTCCTCATATGATTTGCTCATAATTTTTTTATTAATTGTCCGCAAAGATAGTGCTTTTGTCCCCATTTGTATAAAACTGGGGATTAGTTTTTATGAGCATCAGTGCAGTGGCGTAAAGTGTAAGCCCCTGCACGTTGTCTCAAAAAACTAATCTCCAGCTTTTTCACCACAAATGGGGATTAATTAACCACAATTATATAATTAAATATAAGGTATTATATATATAGGCAGTACTTTTGCGCCCAAATTTAAAACAGACTTTATGTGGCGTAAATTCTGCGGATGGATATTGAAAGTCTGGGGATGGAAAACAGATCCGTTCCTGCCCCCGGAACCCAAGTGCATACTTCTGGGTGTTCCCCACACCTCAATGCTGGACTTTGTGGTGGCATACCTGTTCTACAAGTCCATAGGCGGCAAGACCTTCTGCCTGGTCAAGGGCAGCCTGTTCTTCCCGCCACTGGGGTGGATACTGCGTGCCATGGGCGGCATTCCCGTAGATAGAAAGCATCCTGCATCGGTAGTACGTTCCGTACTCAAGGAGATGGAGAAAAAGGAAATAATGCATCTGGCTATAGCTCCTGAGGGAACTCGCAAGCCTGTGCGCCATTGGAAAACCGGATATCACTTCATTGCAAAGGCTGCAAACATACCGGTATACCTATGCTACTATGACTGGAAGCGCAAGAAAGTGGCCGTCGGACCCAAGTTTGAGCTTTCTGATGATGCCAATGCCGATACCCGCCGCATACAGGATATTTATGAAAAGATGGACCTGGGAGCACGCCACCCCGGCCAATACCTAACAAGATAATGAGACACAGATTCAGCACTCTGGCCGATGTACTTGAATACTCGGCTTCAGTCAACCGGAACCGTATGGTGTCAGACTATGTTGACGGCGGTTGCCGTTATACATACGCTCAGTTCAAGGACAAATGTGACCAGCTGTCAGGCATACTCTCCACCTTTGGAATCAATGCCGATGACAAGATAGCCATCCTGTCCGAGAACATGCCCAACTGGGCCGTTGCTTTCTTTGCCATAACCGCCAGCGGACGCATTGCAGTACCCATGCTCCCGGAACTATCGCCCAATGAGGTTGAGAACATACTCTCCCACTCTGACGCCAAGGCAATCTTTGTATCACAGAAACAGCTGCCCAAAATCAGCCAGGAGACTCTTAACCGCCTGCATCTGGTCATAGACATAAGTACGTTTGATTTCATCCGCGCTGAGGATGACCGCTATACCTGCGACGGCCGCGGCAAGCTGCCTGAACCCATGGACATTGCCGCCATCATATACACATCAGGTACCACAGGTAATGCTAAGGGCGTGATGCTGAGCCATCGCAACTTCTGCCACAACATACTCACAGCCTGGTACGCACATAAAGTGTATCGCAAGGACGTGTTCCTGTCCATACTGCCCCTGGCCCATACATATGAGATGAGCATCGGAATGCTCTATCCTTTCTCTGCAGGCGCATCAGTCTATTACATACAGAAACCGCCTACACCCACCATTCTGGCCGATGCACTGAAACGTATCCGCCCCACCACGATGCTCTCTGTGCCGCTCATTATTGAAAAGGTCATACGCGGCAAGATATTCCCCACAATAGCCGGCAGCAAGTATCTGCGCTACCTCAAGAAGCATTTTCCGCGCATACTCTACTTCCTGGTGGGCAAGAAAGTAAAGCAGCAGTTTGGCGGCAGGATGCGTTTCTTCGGCGTAGGAGGATCCAAGCTTGACGTGGAGGTTGAGCAGTTCCTGCGCAACATAAAGTTCCCCTACGCAATAGGTTACGGCCTCACCGAGACCGCACCGCTCATATGCGATGCAGGCCCCAAGCGTACCCACTTAGGCACCACCGGAACCTCATCATTTGATGTCCAGGTGCGTTTGGCCGATGTCAATCCTGAGACCGGTCAGGGTGAACTCCAGGTAAAAGGCCCCAACGTAATGCTTGGATATTACAAGGATTACGCCCGCACCAAAGCCGTCTTTACCGATGACGGCTGGATGCGCACCGGCGATATAGCCACTGTCGATAAGAAAGGCCGATACTCAATCCTGGGCCGTTCCGGCAGCGTAATCATCGGCGCATCGGGAGAGAACATCTACCCTGAGGAGATTGAGAGCGTTATCAATAACATTCAGGATGTGAATGAATCACTCGTGATAAGCCGCTCAGGCCAGCTGGTAGCCCTTGTGCAGTTCAATGAGGGCGCTGTTGACTGGAACCTGGAGGGTCAGGAGAAGTTCCTTGAGAATATTGAGAAACGTAAAAAGGAGGTGATGGAATTCGTAAACTCCAAGGTGAGCCAGTTCCTCAGGATCAAGGACGTGGAGGTCATGAAAGAACCCTTCAGCAAGACCGCTACGCACAAGATCCGCCGCTTCCTCTATCAGGACAAACAAAAAGATGCAAAAGGGGACAGTCCCCAATTGCACAAAAAATGATGCAATTGGGGACTGTCCCCTTTTGCATCTCCCCTTTTGCATCTGCTCGATAAATACAAATATGAAATATGAAGAAAATTATTAATCCTTGGATAGGGACAGAGGGGTACAACTGCTTTGTCTGCTGCCCAACAAATCCCATCGGACTCCATTTGGAATTCTGGGAGGACGGAGATTACATAGTAACCAAGTTCAAGCCAACTCATGATTTTGAGAGCTGGCAGAACACGCTGCACGGAGGTATTCAGGCCCTGCTGATTGATGAGACCGCCGGCTGGGTAGTCTGCCGCAAGCTCCAGACCAACGGCGTAACCTCAAAGATGAACATGGAGTATCTCAAGCCCGTCTCCACCCTGCTTGATGAGATTACCATACGCGCCCGAATCACCAAAATGATGCGCAACGTAGCGTTCATCGAGGCTGAACTCATGGATGCCGATGCCACCGTCCTGACCCGCGCCGAACTTATCTACTTCTGCACGCCCAAGTTCCGCGCTGATGCCGAGGGCTTCCCGGGCTGTAAAATTGAAGGTGAATAAATATTAAAAATGACTTGAGAATTGTGGCTTTCTGAACAATTCTCTAAATTCGCGCCGTTTTTGTGGCTGTTTATTATTGGTTAGCAGTATTTGAATACCATTTACTCTAACCTATTGTCCTATTCCAATTGTTGATTGAACCATTATGATGGTCAAACAGTTTATTATTACCTTTTACGGTAATATCCGGACTGCCATGCTTTTGCTTGGCGTTGTATTTTTTATATCCTGTGGCACTCCGGCTAATATTGTCTATTTTCAGGAAGCAACGCATAATTCACAACTCTCACCTCTAAAAGTTGAATACATCCGCCTCCAACCCACTGACCAGATTTCTATCGTGGTCAACAGCCGTGATCCGCAAGTGGCGTCCATGTTCAACCTTCCATATTATGGTAAGCGTCTGGCCGAATCACAGTCCCTCTCAGGATCTGGCGGAAACATGAATGCTAATTCACAAAGCATTTCCGGTTACACGGTTGATTCTCAGGGAAACATTGACTTTCCAGTGCTGGGCAATATTCATGTTGCCGGCCTTACACGTGAAGAAGCCGAGGATCATATTAAGTCACTTCTTATTGAAAGCCGTCAGATCAAGGATCCTGTGGTGATTGTTGAATTCATGAACCTGGGATTCTCTGTGCTGGGCGAGGTATCCAGGCCTGGACGTTACAAGATTGACCGTGACCGTTTCACCATATTTGATGCATTGAGTCTGGCTGGCGACCTGACCATAAACGGACAAAGGGACGATGTAGCTTTGGTACGCCATGAAGGTGAACAGGACATCCTGTATCGTTTAGATTTGCTGGATATAGAACATATCTATGCTTCTCCGGCATTCTATGTACAACAGGGGGATGTCATCTATGTTACACCCAATGAGAAACGGCAGCGCGAATCCACCATTAACGGAAACAATGTCCGTTCCACCTCTTTCTGGTTGTCTGTCAGTTCTCTGGTCACTTCTATTACCACATTGCTCGTTAGTGTGATCATATAACCTTACATAATATATGGATAACAGCTATCCCAACTCTATCAATATTCTGACTGAATCCCTGCCGGAGGACAGCGGGCTTACACTCCGTGATATTTTGGGAATGGTCCTGGACCATTGGAAATGGTTTATCCTCTCTGCCGTTGTGTGCCTGTTGGCGGGAATACTCCATGTTCTCCATTACACGCCCGTCTATAGCCGCAGAGCATCAATCCTGATAAAGGAAGACATGAAAAGCTCCTCAGCGCTGGATGTAACCTCATCTTTTTCAGATCTGGGGTTCGGCGTGAGCCGTGTAAACGTAAACAATGAACTTGTCAATTTCCAGTCTCCGGATTTGATAATGTCGGTTGTGCGCAACCTGAACCTGGACGTAAGTTACAGTTCCAAAGGTTTATTTCACAGTGTTCCGCGTTATGGAAATTCTTTACCCATTAAAGTCAGGTTCCTATCTGTGGAGTTTAACGAACCTGCATCTGTAACGGTATCTCCAGCCGGGACCTCACATATCATCCTGTCTCACTTTTCCAAGGGTAATGTTAAGGATGATGAGACCATCCTAAGGGTTGAATACGGAGACACAACCGATACTCCTGCTGGCCGCATTCTGGTTGAGCGGGCGCCCGCACTTGTGGAGCAGGGACTTTCAGAACCCATTTATGTGAATCGTGTGGGTTATCGGACTGCCACAAACAGTTGTCTGAGCCGTCTCACGGCATCACTTTCCGGCAAGAACACTACTGTAATAGACCTTACCTATAAGGATGTGAATATTCAGCGGGCGGACGATGTGCTTTGGATGATAATCAACGTGTATAATGAAAACTGGATAAAGGACAAGAATATTATCTCCACCTCAGCTAATGAGTTCATCAACGAGAGGCTCAGTATTATAGAGCAGGAACTGGGCTCGGTTGACAGGACCATAGTCTCTTTCAGAAGCTCCCACCGCCTGCCTGACAACAACACCGTGTCTCAGGATATGCAGCTTTCCACCGAAGCCGGAAAACTGCTGATTGACCTGAACAACCAGTTATCCATTGCCCGGTTCCTCCGCTCAGATGTACTGGGTGCATCGGCGGGGGCGTTACTTCCTGCCAACGTGGGTCTAAGCGATGCCAACACCCAGTCACTGATCAACCAGTTCAACAACGATATGCTCCAGCGTAACCGTCTGGCTGAGAATTCCAGTGAGGATAATCTGCTGGTTAAAGATCTGGACGGACAAATGGCATCCCTGAGACAAGCTATTCTGACATCACTTGACAACTACATCAAGTCACTGAATATACAGATCAGTTCAACAGAGCAGGTACAGCGCAGTTCTGATGAGCGAGTCATTGCCGTTCCGCGCCAGGCCGGTGAGATTCTCTCAGACGAACGCCAGCAAAAGGTTAAGGAAGCATTGTACATATTCTTACTCCAAAAGCGTGAGGAGAATGAACTGTCACAGGCCTTTACGGCCTACACCACCCGTCTGGTTGCATCTCCCGGCGGCTCATCCGCCCCTGTCGCTCCCAATAAGAAAATGATCCTTCTGGCGGCATTCATCATCGGACTTGCCATACCTTTCGGTTTCTTGTATCTGCGTGAAGTTTTGGATACAACTGTTCGGGGCAGAAAAGATCTGGAGAACCTTTCCGTCCCTTACCTTGGAGAAATTCCGTCTGTTGCATCTAAAAAATATTTCCACAAGAGGCTAATTGCATGGCTGCGTTCTATCGCAGGCAAAAGTACAAATGAGGAGAAGAAACGTGAGATAGTGGTAAAAGCACATAACCGCGACGTTATCAATGAGGCTTTCCGTGTAATGCGTACCAATCTGGAATTCATGAACAGGACAGATAACGGATGCCAGGTGATCATGGTTACATCCTTCAATGTGAACTCTGGAAAAACGTTCATCTCCACCAACCTGCCTACAACCCTGGCCGTCCAGAACCGCCGTGTGCTGGTTATTGACCTGGATTTAAGAAAACGCTCGCTGAGTCTTCTGGTAGACAGACCCCCCAGAGGCGTTGCCGATTATCTGAGTGGAAAGACTGATGATTATGAATCCCTGATTATTCACGAAGCAGGCGGAAGTCCGATGGATGTCATGCCCGTGGGTTTGATGCCGCCTAATCCTGCCGAACTGCTGGCCGAGCCCAGAATGGCTGAGATGTTGAAAGCACTTCGCACCAAATATGACTACATCTTCCTGGACTGCCCGCCCATAGGAATTGTAACTGATCCTGACGTGGTGGCTCCGTTGGTAGATTCATGCATCTTAGTAGTGATGGTTGGCCTCACGGAGCGTTCCATGCTGCCGCAACTGGACCGTTTTTACACATCCAAGCGCTACAATAATATTTGTGTTGTCCTGAACGGTACTGAAAGAACCGGCCGATACAGTAACAAATATGGTTATGCCTACGGCAAGTACGGCTATGGCTATCACAGCCATGATGTTTATTATGGAGATTAGCATATGTGGCCATTTACCCATCATTATTCTTTGGATGAAACAGGTTTCCTGAAAGGATCTGTGGATTATCATTGCCACATCCTTCCGGGAGTGGATGACGGGGTCCGGAACCTTGACAAATCCCTGGCTGCCCTATCCTTCTATGAGGAGGCCGGTGTGAGTGAAGTATGGCTTACGCCGCATATCATGGAAGAATATCCCAATTCCACCAGTCTTCTGCGCCAAGGATTTGATAAGTTATGTGCCGCATACAATGGACCTCTTATCATGCATCTGTCATCAGAGAATATGCTTGACTCCACATTTGAACAGCGTTTCTATGACAATGACTTACTCCCGATGGGAGAAGAAACTCATCTGCTGGTAGAAACATCATACTTCAATCCTCCAATGCGGTTGAATGAAACTCTGGAGCAAATATTCAGTCACGGATACTTCCCAATTCTGGCACATCCTGAACGATATACATACATGTCTTTCAAGGATTTTGACCGGCTCAAGGATATGGGCGTACAGTTCCAGTTAAGCATTATGTCCCTGACCGGCGCGTACGGCTTTGACGCAACCGTCAAGGCTCGTCACCTCCTTTGGGAAGGTCTGTATGAATTCTACGGATCTGACCTTCACCGTCTGTCTGCTTTCCGCAATGCCCTTGCTGCCAAAGTCCTTACCGGTAAGGATGTGAACGCCTTGCAGGATTTGAAGCGCAAAGCTCAACTTGAATCATTTGAAAGCGTTCAAGAGAGCCTTGCCTGGAATGTGGGGTAAGTATTTGATACCCCACCATTACTTCAGGTTTTTCTCCATTGGAATTTCACGCGGGCAAGCTCGCGGCCATCCTCAATGGCTTGGATGCTGTGCAGGGAGGTCTCACCATCCATCTGGGTATGAACCTTAATCTTCTCACCGAACAGCCCCTCCTTCTTGAAGTTGATGTCAATGCTGGCAGGCTCGCGGTCAAGACGGAACTCAGGCACCAGACTCTCACTGGCCCAGAGTGAGTATATGGCGTTATTTACGTGATTGTTGCGGTCTATGTCATCGTACCGGACCAGAAACTGCTCAGTGTAATCATCGCGCTCCACAGCTGGCAGTTTTGGAAAACGCCCATCTGTCATAACCTTCTCATGGATAGGCTCATACTCCGGCAGCCACTCCTTAAGATGCACCGGACGGCGTGAATCAAAGTCTATCACAATCCACTGGCTGCAGGCTCGTATTATACGCTGCCCGTCAGCACTCCAAACCTCAAATTCTCGCTCAGTGTACAGAGCTGAAAAATCTGATGGCCAGCTTTTTATGGTTATCTCCTCCTGCAAGTGCGGCATGCGGTCTATCTGCACATTCATGGCTATCAGGATCCAAGCCTTACCGACTGTGCGCAGATAATCATAACCAATGCCTATCTCATTGGCGCTGTCATCGGCAATATCCTGTAACAGATTGAGTAGAGTAAGCAGACGCAGGGTATCCTTCCTGTCGCATTCAAAACTCTTGACCGTATATGTATGAACCTGTTTTCTGACCATTTTCCGGCAAGATTAACGAATCTCCACTTCTATTTTGGCGACCACGTTGCCGGCATCATGAGCCAGGAGCAGCTCTATCTTACCGGGCTCCAGAACCCAGTCGTGCTTGGCTTCATCCCAGTATTTCAATGACTCTACAGGGATTCCCATATCCAACTCTACACTCATTCCAGGCACAAGATAAAACTTATCAAATGCCTTGAGCTCCTTATACGGCCACTCTATCTTAGAGTCAACGCGATGCACGTATATCTGAGGAACGTCGTATTGGTTATATTTGCCGGTGTTTGAGATTTTCAAATGAGCAAAAATGATATCACCATCCTTATAGACAGGAGTTTCTGATGAAAGATAAAAATCAGAATACTCAATCTCAGAGTATCCCAAGCCGTATCCGAACGGATACATGACAGGCTTCTGCTTGGTGTCAAACCAGCGGTAACCCACCAGCATATCCTCACTGTAAAGAGCTGTGCCGCGGCCGGTAGCGCCCTTGAGCATCTCCTCAGCCTTGCTGTCCTCCTGCACAAGTGATACAAACACATCCTGGTTGATAGGAGCATCGGTCTGCGGGAAACTGCCCGTTGCATATGCGGGGCTGTCCTCAAGCTTGATGGGATAAGAGAACGGCAGACGGCCGTTTGGAGAGATCTTACCCAGCAGGATATCGGCCAATGCATTACCGCCCTCGGTCCCGTTGAACCAGGACTGCACGATAGCCGGGCTGCAAGCCTGAACACGGTTCAGGTCAACAGGAGCGCCAGCCACGGCAATGAACACCACATTGGGATTCACCGCAGCCACAGCCTCCAGAACATTCTCCTGGTCAAACGGAAGCATCATGCTGCGGCGGTCACTGCCCTCTGTCTCATGAGCGCGGTTATCGCCACCTATAAAGAGCACGATATCAGCATCCTTTGCCACCTTTACAGCCTCATCCTGCAGCTTCTTGGCTGTATCATCAGGCTTGGGAGCAGCCGCAGGTGCAGGAGCACCGCCGCCACGACGTCCGAATCCGCCAAATCCTCCGCCAAAGCCTCCAAAACCGCCGAATCCCCCGCGTGCCTGCTGTGAGGTGTAGCCCTGCGCATAAACAATCTTAGCCTTATCACCTACCCTGTTGCGCAATCCCGCAATCGGAGTAATCTCATAGAGAGCCTTAACGCCGGCACCAACGCCACCGGTAGCCATAATCTTATCAGCATTATCGCCTATTACGGCTATAGTCTTAACCTTGTCAAGGTCAATAGGCAGCAGGCCGCCCTCATTCTTAAGCAGAACAATAGACTGCGTAGCTACCTCATAAGCTATCTGCGCCTGTTCAGGCTTGCAGGTAATCTCCACGTTGGCCTTGTCCTCAGGAACGGGCTCCACAGCCAGACGTACACGCAGGATCTCACGGACACGCTCATTAATAACCTCTTCTGATACTGCACCGGCTTTTACTGAATCCAACAGAGCCTGGCCCAGATACTGTGAATTAGGCATCTCCACGTTCAGTCCGGCCACTACAGAACCTACAGTGCTGTGAGTGCCGCCCCAATCCGATATAACCATACCCTTGAAGCCCCAGTCCTGACGCAGGATAGAGTTCAGCAGCTCATAATTCTCAGCACACCAGTATCCGTTTATCTTGTTGTAGGCTGACATCACACCGAATGCGTTACCCTCTACTACAGCAGCCTCAAACGGCGGAAGATAAATCTCACGCATGGCACGCGGGCTCACAATCACATTCACGCTGCCGCGGTTGGTCTCCTGGTTGTTCAGGGCAAAATGCTTTACGCAAACAGCCACGCCGTTATCCTGAACTCCCTTGGTATAATTCACTGAAAGACGTGAACTCAGATACGGATCCTCACTCAGATACTCATATGTGCGCCCTCCTGTAGGAATACGCTGTATGTTGATGGCAGGACCCAGAATCATATCCTTACCGCGCAGACGTGCCTCACGGGCCATTCCTGTACCATATTTATAAGCCATTTCGTTACTCCAGGTGGCAGCCAGAGCCGATCCTGTGGGGAAGAATGTGGCAGAGTCAGTAGTCAGATGCAGTGAGTTCCATGAGTGAGGCTCCATCTCCTCACGTATCCCGAAAGGACCGTCGGCATACACCATATCGGCAATACCCTGCTCAGGAACACCCTGCGATGTAAACATATGCTTGCCGTGAAGCATCTCAACTTTCTCTTCAAGCGTCATCTTGCTTATGATGCCTGATATCTTCTTCTCATTCTGTAACAGCGGATCATCATAGTTCTTAACGTCACGTGACAATGTTGCATCACCGCCCTTGCAAGCGCAAATCAAAAACCCCGCTCCTATCAATGCGGTAAAAAAAAGGCTCTTTCTCATATTAATAAAATGCTAATAATCCGTATCTATGCTCCATTCCGTCTTGCGGTAATCATCATTAAGGCCTGATGCTTCATACTTGCTTACAGGGATATAAACGCTCAGGCCGCAGTATTTTTCAACTTTTATTGAGTCAATGTTATCAGGAAATATATATGGAGTGGATTTCTTGAAAGGAATACACTCCTCAAGCTGGCGATGAAATTCCTTCTTGAATTCATCATTCGTGCCGATTTTGTCCACAAAGTCCTCCAGATCATAGAATACATGATTCCTGAATCTGTCAAAATGCTGAATCTCTGCAACATTTATTTTTGGAATGATATCTTTCCTTTCAGCCACAATCTTGCGGAAACAATGTGCCAGACTGTCCAGTTGATCGGTCTTGACCAGTGAGATTCCGGCCATTCGCTCCCAACCTGACTGGTAGTCATAATAATAGGAGTAAAAGTCCCGGCATATCTTTATCAGGTTACCTTTAAGAAGATCACACGTTACATTTTTGTAAGGTAGCCCCTGATCCACTATCTCATAGCAAGATGATACTATATACCGTGCCTTATGCCTCAACGCATAAGCCACCTCCACATTACCCATGTAACATGCGTCAAAGACTATGTAATCAAACATACCATCCGGGATCACTTTGGCCAGATCATCCAGTTCCATGCATGAATAAGGCGGGGTTTGGTTATATTTATCTTCCCACGCAAAAGCCTTGGTGCCTTCTGACGCATAGCGCTGATATTTCAAAACGCTTGTTCCCCCATGACTTCCGTCACGGGACTGAATATAATTAAAGTTGGGAGCTACAAAATGGAGCTGGGATGTGGGAATCCACCCTGTGCCGTGTGACCACAGCACAAGCCCGTAATAATCTGCCTGCCAGTTTTCTCTCACATAATCAATAACATAACTAAGCACGGCAGGCTTTGAAGAGTCCATCTCCTTATAAACAATCAGCGTATCCTGTCTGCCGTCATGCATACGCAGGAGCATAGGTTTGGCGCCCTCCTTATCAACAAACACCAACAGATTGGCATCCTTTATGCCTATCTTAAGAGACTTTTTCATAGAGAGGAGATTGGAATTGGCAGCCCCAGTAAGACCATTATTATCGGCGGCAATATACACCAACACAGTCCTCTTGTATGAATCGCCTACCTCCTCAATGTGGACACATGAAACACAAAGAGCCAGAGCAATGATCATCATCAACACTCCGGTAAAGCTGGTATACAGTGACAATATTCTCCTGATAGTCATTTCTTTATCGGAACCAACTTACCGCCACCGGTCTTGTACTCCTTTCCGTCCAGATTACGGCACAGCGCATCATCAGGATCATAGTAGATAACGTGCTTGCCTTTGATCTGCTTAAGTCCTTTTTCCAATGGCTGATCAAATGTTATTGAAGTTAAGTAACAATCCCCTTTCATAGTCCACGTAGAGCCCTTTTTGATTGATACCTTGACATTACGCCCGGGGCTGTCCTTACCGGTTATGCGGCCGTTCAGCTTAGCCCCTTTTTCAAGATTCAGGGTCAGGCTGCTGATGCTGTCCACGTAAATATCACCGCTAAGAGTCTGTTTCAGAACAGTTATAATGGCATCACCCTGATTCTGGTTCTTGACGCCCCATTCATCGCCCTTGACGGAGATAATCTCATCACTCTTGCAGCTGATCTTGTTCTTGGAGAGCTGTATCTCTCCGCCCGCGTTGGTAACAAAAATCAGCGGCCCGTCTGTAACCGTAAGAGTATTGTTGTTGAGTATAAGCTTACCGTTGGAACGCGCATCACCCGCCCCATGCACCAGGAATCCGCATAAGCTGTTGGATTTAAGCTCATTACCGGTCAATTCCAGTAAGCCGCCATCAATGCAGCCTACAGACCATTTGGCGGCATGCATACGGCATTTCTCAGCCTTGACCGTACCGGCCGCAGCATAGAACAACGGTGACGCCTGACCGGAGCTTTCACCTGTGGCACCCGTTATCTCCACCCTGCCGTCATTGCCGGCATAGAAAGAGGGGCTCTGGTTTGAATACACATTTACCGTTAACTCCTGCACACTTATCTTACTCTTGTTAGTGGCGTTCACGGCAGCTGATCCGGGTCTTGAAATGTTCACCGTTCCCTTCTGCATATTGATAAGAGTGCCGTCTCCGCTGGCTGATATTCCATCGGCCTGAGGGGTATGTGAGTTCACGTCACAGAAATCCATCCACACACGGCTGCCGTCATCGGCCAAAACCACAGAGTTGTGGCCCGTCTCCCTGTGGGTGGCATCACTTATGGAACCGGATGTCTTGTTAAGGCGCATATGTGAAAGAAATAGCTCCACACCGCCAGTAGCATACACTACGCTGGCATTGGGTTCAACAGACTCAAGTGAAGTATGAGATCGGTTCTGCTCCTTTTCCTTGGCGCCATCCACATAAAAGGTGGCACGATAACTGGCCTGGCCAAACAAAGCTGACACACTCATGACAGCCCAGGCGATAGAAAGAATCCTCTTGAACATAATAAGCATTAATTTCGGTAAAGGTAACATTATTTTGTAACTTCGCGGAGAATAACAACCAAAATTGTATGAACAAAATCATTACGTGTATGCTCAGCGCTGCACTTTTAACCGCTTGCAACATGCAGAACAACCCGTTACTTACAGAGTCAACGCTCCCCTACGGCGCGCCCCAGTTTGACAAGATTGAGAACAAGCATTACCTTCCCGCCTTTGAGCAGGCCTTCAAGGAGGGCAAACAGGAGATTGATGCCATTGTCAACAACCCAGACGCCCCCACCTTTGAGAACACCATTGAGGCCCTTGAGTTTGCCGGCAGCAAGGTAAACAGCGTAGGGAGCATTTTCTATAACCTGCTTGAAGCCGATGCTACCGATGAGCTCCAGGAGATAGCTGAGAAAATATCGCCCATGGCTACAGAGTACTCCATGTACGTAAGCTTGAATGAAGAGCTGTTCAAACGTATCAAGACTGTATATGACCAGCGCGGCAACCTGAATCTGGACCCTGACCAGAAAAAGCTTCTGGATGATACCTATAAATCATTTGAGCGTAACGGAGCCAACCTGAGCGCTGAAGACAAGAAGATATACAGTGAGTTAAGTGAGAAGCTATCCCTGCTCTCTCTCCAGTACCAGAAGAACCTGCTGGCCTCAACAAACGCCTTTACAATGGTTCTCACTGATGAGAAGGATCTGGCCGGACTGCCCGGTTATGTACGCGATATGGCCGCACAGGCCGCCAAGGACAAGGGTGTTGAGGGCTGGCTGTTTGACCTGTCCGCCCCCAGTTGCTCTGCACTCTTGAAATACAGTGACCGTCGTGACCTGCGTGAAAAGATTTACCGCGCCTATAACCGTCGCGCATACGGCGATGAGTGGGACAACTGTGAGACCATACGTCAGATTGTGGACCTGCGCTACAAGAAAGCCGCCTTGCTGGGTTACAAGGACTTTGCCGATTATCAGACTGAGCTGCGCATGGTAAAGAACGGCGCCGCAGTATGGGATTTCATTGAGAAACTCCGTGAGCCCGCCCTGCCTAAGGCAAAGCAGGAGGTGGCCCAACTGAATAAGTTTGCCAAATCAATAGGTTTTGAGGGCGATGAAATCCGTCCGTGGGATTTCAACTATTATGCAGAGAAACAGCGTATTGCAAAGTACAACGTGACAGATGAGGAACTCAAGCCCTACTTCCGTCTTGAGGACTGTATAGACGCCATCTTCAGTCTGGCTAACCGTCTGTACGGAATAACCTTCCAGCCCGCCGATGTACCCGTTTATCATCCTGACGTTAAGGTATATGAGGTGCATGATGCCGACGGCTCCTTCCTGGCCCTTTTCTATGCTGATTTCTTCCCGCGTGCCACCAAGCGCAGCGGTGCCTGGATGACATCTTTCCGTGACCTCAAGATCCAGAACGGTGTTGAGCAGCGCCCCTTCATCAGCCTGGTAACCAATTTCACCAAGCCTACTGCCGATACGCCTTCTCTTATTACACATGATGAGTTCACCACCATGCTGCATGAGTTCGGCCACTCCCTGCACGGCATCCTGGCCAAGGGACGTTATCCCTCAATGACCGGTACCGGCGTAGATCATGATTTTGTGGAACTGCCCTCACAGATAATGGAGAACTGGGGATATGAAAAAGAGTATCTGGCCACCTTTGCTAAACATTATCAGACCGGAGAGCCCCTGCCTGACTCGCTGATAGCCAAGATTAAGGCCTCCAAGAACTACCTGAGCGCCTACTATCACTTGCGTCAGATTCAGTACGGTACGCTTGACATGTCTTACCACACTCTTACTGCCCCCATTGAAGGTGAAGTGATCAAGTTTGAAAAGCAGGCTCTCCTGCCCACCGATGTGCTGACATCAGTCCCCGAATGCATGGTCTCAACTGCATTCAGCCACATATTCAGTGGCGGATACGCAGCAGGCTACTACTCATACAAGTGGGCCGAGGTCCTTGCTGCCGACGGATTCAGCCTCTTTGAGGAGAAAGGCATATTTGACAAGGAGACAGCCGGCAAGTTCCGTCACCTGCTTGAGCAGGGCGGCAGCGTTGAAGCCGCACAGCTCTACCGTGATTTCCGCGGGCACGATCCAGAACCGGAAGCCTTGTTACGCCAACTTGACATCATTGAATAAAAAAAGGGTCGGACAATCCGACCCTATTATTTATCTTGTTTTTAGCTTAGAAGCCTCCAAAGCCTCCGCCCATGCCGCCGCCAAAGCCGCCTCCGCCGAAGCCTCCGGCTCCGCCACCGAAGTCACCTCCGCCAAAGCCACCCATGCCGGCTCCGCCGCCAAAGTTACCCATCTGCATCTCCTCAACCTTATAGTCCTTGGGGAGTTCAAACAGGGCCTGGTCAACATCAGTCTCCTCAAGCTTCTCAACAGTCTGACCCATTGTACCAAAGTCTGATACAGTCTCAGTCTTCATTGTCAGGTTCTTGTAGATCCATACAGTCATATCGGTTGAGTAGCCCTGGTTGCTCTGTGTCAGTGAGTACTTCTTGCACATTACGCCTGCCACTTCCTCTTCACCAAGCTCCTTGATCTTATTCTTCTTGATGGTCTTGGCATCCAGGTTCTCCCAGTCAAACATAGGAGTGGTCTGAGCGCCCATGCCACCCATCATCATTCCCATACCCATGCCACGGCCACCGCCGTTGCCGCCACGGCGACCACCGCCGAATGACGGCATCTTGGTAGCAGACTTCTCCTCATCATTGATGGTGTAGTTGTCCTCACCGATGGCGAGTGAACGGGTTGTACCGGCCTCACCGCGGCTTGTTACGGTTACGGTCTTCTTGCCGTAGTCATCAAAATATATCTTGGTAACCATTGTGCTGGGGTCAAAGTTCATCTGACGCTGAGCTCCGCCCTGGCCCTGACCGCGCTGACCACCCTGGCCACGCTGGCCGCCCATAGCAGCACCACCGGGCATCTGGCCGCCGCCAAAGCCGCCCATGCCGGCTCCGCCACCGAATCCTCCCATACCTGCGCCACCGCCGAAACCGCCGGCACCACCGGTAAAGTTACCCATATTGTTGGCCATTGTTATAACGCCTGATTTGATGCCAAGAACTGGCTCTGAAGCCTCTTTCTTATCTTTCTTTGCCGCATTGACGGACATACTAACGGCTGCCAGCATCATAGCAGCTACCATAAACTTTCTCATTTGCATTGTTATTTAAGGTTTACACTTATAATCTGATTAATAATATAACAATAATGCCCTTAAGTTAAATCGGCCCGGAGTATTTATGGTATTAACTTTGCCTTGGCTGATCCCACCTTGAACTTGATGTCCATCTGGACTATTGTACGGGCCTCATCATCGGTTATATAGATTGTAAGTACATCTCTGGTTTTAGTCTTGCCTTTCTCCACATACGGCTCCACCAGTTTGAACACCAGGCAGTCATATTTGCGTCCTGACACCTTAACGGTTTCACGGCCCTGATATATAAGGCACTCATCCAGGATTTCGGCCGCATCAACCAAGCGGAAATCAACATGCTTTCCGGCCTGCAGACCTGATACATCCATTGCCCGAGCATATCCCATTATACTTACCATATCAAAAACAGGAGCATCGCTGGTCTCAGTCCTTTCCTTAATACGTCCGTCCTTGTAGTTCTTGCGCATAGCAGCCTGACATCCTCCTCCCGCCGGATATGTAAATCGGGCATACTCCTCATATCTGTCATCACCCTCAAAACAGTGCTTGCGGAAATAAACGGGACGCACATTGGCGGCATCCAGATATGTGGTGAGCGTATCATTCATGCTGAAAATCTTTTCGGCAGCACTTGTAGTCCTGGAAATCAGGTCCATACGCACCACTTTCTGCCCCTCAAGCACCGTGTTCTGCGTAATGAAACTGGCCTCACCCGCCCTGATGGGCCCCAGGTAAAGCGCATAGCGGAGCGTTTCATTCTTCCACGCCTGCTCAGCCATCACCGCGCCCGCAGACAGCACTAAAACCGTAAGTGTAAATAAAATCCTCTTCATAACAGACTGCTCTTTATTATTATGATTCAAATACGCTCAAAAGGTTAAAAATAACGGGCACCGGAATGTGCCCCGATGCCCGTTTGTTATTACAATATGGAGTTATTTATAATAGTGCTCCAGCAACAGCTCCTATAACAGTTATGATAATGATTATACCTATGCAGGAGATAATCAGACCGGCAATGGACAAACCTCTTGGCTTCTTGAATACTCCAATAAATGAGAATAAAAATCCCAGGAACCAAAGGATGTAATCCAGAACGGGAACCCAGCAGAATACGAGTCCGATGATAGCGAGAATGAAACCGGCGGTTCCTATTCCGTTTTTCTTTTTAACTTCTTCCATAAACGATAAAATAAAAGGTTAATAATAAGGTTGTGTAATAGGTTTCTTTTTGCAAATATAATCGATTTTTTAAGATTATATACATTTCATATCTTTTTTTCCATAAAATGTATCCATAAGCCTAATCGAGTCATTTTGTACACTATATTTGCTGTGCGATAGGATTACCCATGCAAATTAATCCTACCTTTGAACATTAATGCTTATTAAAATACAATCTTTATGCTTTTTGACGCAAAAACATACTCTGATCGCCGCCGCACTCTCCGTGAGAAGGTTGGAGGCGGCCTGATTATCTTACTTGGTAACAATAACGCTCCCTGTAACTACCCGGCCAACGGCTACACCTTCCGCCAGGACAGCTCATTCCTGTACTACTTCGGGCAGGACCGCGACACCCTGGCAGGTGTGATAGATGCCGATAGCGGTCAGGAGTGGCTCCTGGGCGATGACATTGATATTGAGGATATTATCTGGACCGGATTCGTACCTTCTGTGGCAGATCTGGCCGCAGAGTGCGGTGTGGCAAATTCAGCACCTTTCAGTAAGTTAGCCCAGATGGTTGCTGAGGCATTGAAGCAGGGACGCAAGGTACACTTCCTCCCGCCCTACCGCCATGACCATATGATCCTGCTCTCCGATATGCTGGGCATCCATCCTTTGAAGACCCGCGCTGCAGCATCGGTAGAACTCATCAAAGCTGTAGTGAGCATGCGCTCCATCAAATCAGACGCAGAGATTACGGAGATTGAGCGCGCCATGGCCATTGGCTATCAGATGCACTGCGCCGCAATGAAGGCCTGCAAGCCCGGTGTCACTGAGAAATCGATTGGAGGCATAATGGAAGGAATAGCAATGAGTTACGGCGCTAAAGTATCGTTCAACAGCATAGTATCCATGCACGGTGAGATATTCCACGGTGACCCGTCCTTGAAACCCCTTGAGCCCGGCCGCCTGCTACTGGTTGACGCCGGCGCCGAGACCGTAAACAACTACTGCAGTGACAATACCCGCACCATGCCTATCAGCGGCCGTTTCACTCAGAAACAGCGCGATATCTACTCAATTGTTGAGGCCTGCCACGACCTTGTTATTGAGAAAGCCCGTCCTGACCTTAAATGGATGGACATGCACCTTGATGTGTGCCGCCTCATGACTGACCGCCTCAAGGACCTGGGCCTTATGCGCGGCAATACCGATGATGCTGTTGCAGCGGGCGCTCACGCCATGTTCCTGCAGCACGGACTAGGCCACATGATGGGTATGGATGTGCATGATATGGAAGGCCTGGGCCAGATCTACGTTGGGTTTGATGATGAGGTACGCCCATCGGAACAATTCGGAACCAACTGCCTGCGCTGCGGCCGCCGTCTCCAGCCCGGATTCGTTATGACCGATGAGCCCGGCATCTACTTCATCCCCGCCCTCATTGACAAATGGAAAGCAGAAAATATGCATCAGGAGTTCCTGAATTATGACAGGATTGAGCAGTACCGCGACTTTGGTGGTATCCGCCTGGAGGATGATATCCTTATCACAAAAACAGGCTGCCGCGTCCTTGGTGAAAACATCATCCCCTATCATCCTGATGATGTTGAGGCCTTTATGGCATAAAGAAACACCCGGACCAAAACTGATCCGGGTGTTTCTTTGATTGATTGTCCTGTTTGTTATTCTTTTGATTCAAGAGCAGGTTCTGCTTTAGGAGCAGCCGCGGTACCGTATGGCAGAGTAACTTTCTTCCACCCCATCAGGATCAGGATATACATTGCCAGGAACAAAAGATTACCCAGAATCTTTCCTACCAACGGAATGATAACAAAAACAGAACCGGCAATACCAAGTATTGCAGCTATGAGCAACAGACTCATTCCGCCGTTATCAGCAAATGATTCGGATTTCTTGAGAGCGCTGAATCCCAAAAGCATGAATACATAAGCTGCAATCCATGCCAACGGTCCTAACACGAATCCTACGACGGGAATCATCCTCAGAATCACGCCCAGGAAGAACAGAAGAATACCGAGACGTACTTTTTGGAGTGATGCTACATCGGCATCATCTGAGAGAACCATCAAGGTCTCAAGTCTAACAGCCAGAAACGCATACCCTACAATAACACACACATTGGCCATATCGGCAATTGTGCCCAGAAACATGCCAAAAAGTGATGCTACCATACCGGCAATGGCAAGCAATAAAACATGTTTAGAGATTTTTTGAGTGGTCTCATCCCACAACTGAATTTGTTTTTTGTCCATAGCAAGAAGTCAGTAAAGAGTTAATAATGGATTAAAGGATTTTCTGTTTGGTAAAGATAAACAAAAAATCCAAAAACAAAAACGACTGTGGTCAGCAATCTTTTTTGCAGCAGCAGTCTTTCATGGCACAGCCGCAGCAGGAGTTTCCTTTTTTGCGGTTGTTGATTGCGCCGATGACAGCCACTATGACCAGGCCAGTTACGGCAATGATTGCTATGATAGTAGAGGCATTCATAAGGCTTGTGCTATTAAGTATCCTAACCATGCGACAAACCAGGCGATTGCACACTGGAATATCACCACGTAGATGGCCCACTTGTCACCAAGCTCGCGGCGGACGCTGCTTATAGCGGCAACGCAAGGCGTATAGAGAAGGCTGAATATCAGCATAGGCACTGCTGTAATTACAGTAAGCGTTTCAGTAACGCCAAGTACCTCCATTGTAGCCACAACACTCTCCTTAGCAAGAAAACCGCTTACAAATGATGTTACAATGCGCCAGTCACCTAGGCCTAACGGACGGAACAACGGCTCCAGAACGCCTGCAACCCACGCCATCATGGAACCCTCACCGTTCTCAACCATATTGAAGCGGAAATCAAAGGTCTGCAACAGCCAGATTACGATTGTAGCCACGAATATCACAGTAAAGGCCCTCTGCACAAAGTCCTTCGTCTTATCCCAAAGCAGGTGGCTTACATTCTTAAGGCCCGGCATACGGTAATTTGGCAACTCCATTACGAACGGGGCTGCTACATAGTTCTTGCGGAACAGTTTGGTAAACAGCGCTACAATTATACCTACAAGTATAGACAACAGGTATAATCCGGCCAGAATCAGACCGCCTTTGCCCGGGAAGAAAGCCGCCGTAAAGAATCCGTAGATAGGAATCTTGGCGCTGCAACTCATGAACGGAGTGAGCAGAATAGTCAGCTTACGGTCACGGGCCGATGGCAACGTCCTGGTGGCCATTACAGCGGGCACAGAGCAACCAAAGCCTATGAGTAGCGGAACTATCGACCGGCCTGACAAACCGAGCTTACGCAGCAACTTATCGGTCACGAAAGCGATACGTGCCATATATCCGCTGTCCTCAATCAGACTCAGGAAGAAGAAAAGGATGATTATTATGGGTACAAAGCTCAGCACACTACCAACGCCGCCGAATATACCGTCCTCAACCAGCGAAATAATAGCCGGCGATATATCTACCCTCTCCATTCCGGCTACACAGATGCCTGCCAGCCACTGGATTCCCTGATCCAGCCAATCCTGCAACGGTGCGCCCAGCACATCGATAGAGAGCCATATTACCAGGCACATCACTATAAGGAAGATGGGTATTGCTGTCCAACGGCCTGTAAGAACACGGTCAATCCTACGACTCCTTATATATTCTTTGCTCTTTTGCGGCTTGATTACAGTCTGATTGCAAAGGCGCTCAATAAATGAGAACCTCATATCTGCAATTGCAGCAGCGCGGTCCATGCCTCTCTCCTCTTCCATCTGCAGGATTATGTGCTCCATCATCTCCTTCTCATTCTGAGAAAGTTGCAGAGCCTCAAGTACGCTGGTATCGCCCTCCACAAGTTTTCCGGCCGCAAAACGCCCCGGAATTCCAGCTCTTTCAGTATGATCCTCAACCAGATGCATTATGCTGTGCAGACAGCGATGAACAGCACCGCCATGATCATCCTTGGTGCAGAAATCGGTGCGTGCGGGCTTCTCCTGGAACTCAGCCACGTGAATGGCGTGCTCAACCAACTCCTGAATACCCTCACCTTTTGCGGCTGAAATGGGTATCACAGGAATGCCTAGAATGCGCTCCATTTCATTCACGCGAACAGAACCTCCATTACCTGTCAGCTCATCCATCATATTGAGAGCCAGCACCATAGGAACACCCAGTTCCATCAGCTGAACCGTCAGATAAAGGTTGCGCTCTATGTTCGTGGCATCCACAATATTGATGATGCAGTTAGGTTTCTCCTCCAGAATGAACCGGCGCGAAACCGTCTCCTCCTGAGTATAAGGTGAAAGAGAATATATACCCGGTAGGTCCGTAACCAGAGTATCCGGATGATTCCTTATCTGCCCGTCCTTGCGATCAACCGTCACGCCCGGGAAATTACCCACGTGCTGGTTTGAACCTGTCAGCTGATTGAACAGCGTAGTCTTACCGCAGTTCTGCTGTCCGGCAAGCGCAAACTTAAGCACCGTACCCTTGGGAACCGCATTTTCATGCGTAGGATCATGATACTTGCCGGCCTCACCCAAACCCGGGTGCGAGTTATGCTCGTGCAGTGTCAGGTTGTAACCGAAATCCACATCAGATGATGCAATTGGGGACAGTCCCCTTTTGCACGATGATGCAAAAGGGGACTGTCCCCAATTGCACTCAATCTGAGCAGCCTCCTCAAGGCGGAGCGACAGCGTATATCCGCGCACCAGGAGCTCCATGGGATCGCCCATGGGCGCATACTTAAGCAACTTAACCTCAACGCCCGGCAGCAGTCCCATATCCAGAAAATGCTGCCTCAGCGCACCCTCACCACCAACTGCCGTCACAACAGCGCTCTCACCTATCTTCAATTCCTTAAGTGTCATCCCTGCTAATTTTGCATGCAAAATTACTCCATCCACCCCACATAGCCAATACTAAAAAGTGAGTATAAGCTACCAATGAGCAATTGGGGAGATGCAATTGCTCACTCCCACTCGATGGTGCCGGTGGGTTTCGGAGTCAGGTCGTACAGGACGCGATTAACTCCAGGAACCTCAGTGATGATGCGCTGGGTGATGTGGTGCAGGAGCTTGTAGGGAATTTCCTCAATCGTGGCGGTCATGGCATCGCGGGTGTTGACGGCACGGATTATTACCGGCCAATCCCATGAACGTTTGTTGTCCTTTACGCCCGTTGACTTGTAATCGGGCACAATGGTAAAGTACTGCCAGACCTTGCCTTCCAGGCCGTTCTTGGCAAACTCCTCGCGCAGAATAGCATCGCTCTCACGGAGTGCCTCCAGACGGTCGCGTGTGATAGCACCGGTGCAGCGTACGCCCAGTCCGGGTCCGGGGAACGGCTGACGGAATACCATATTATCGGGCAATCCCAGTTCCTTACCTACTACGCGAACCTCATCCTTAAAGAGCAGTTTGATAGGCTCCACAAGTTCAAACTTAAGGTCTTCAGGCAGACCGCCTACATTGTGGTGTGACTTTACGGGACCCGACTCAACAATATCAGGATAGATGGTACCCTGAGCCAGGAAACTGATACCCTCCTGCTTGCGGGCCTCCTCCTCAAACACACGTATGAACTCAGCGCCTATTATCTTGCGCTTCTGCTCAGGATCAGCCACGCCGGCCAGCTTATTCAGGAAGCGGTCTACAGCGTCCACATAAATAAGGTTAGCATTCAGCTCATCACGGAACACTTTGACCACCTGCTCAGGCTCACCCTTACGCAGCAGGCCGTGATTAACGTGCACAGAAACCAACTGCTTACCGACAGCTTTAATAAGCAGAGCAGCCACTACCGATGAATCCACGCCACCGGACAGAGCCAGCAGCACCTTCTTATCACCAATCTGAGCGCGAAGTTCCTTAATCTGTTCATCAATGAATTTCTTGGCCAGAGCGGGAGTCGTTATGCGCTCCATCGAGGCCGGACGTACATTACCTTGAGTCATAAATATAGATATTTGTTAATGAATTTCTTATCGCAAAAATAAATCAAAACAGACTAACAATCTGTACCTTTCAATCTGTTTTTCATAAAATGTTGATAACTATTCACCGCGCTCAGCATCACACCAATAAACCGCAGTCACTTTAATATTTTTTTCAATTAAAACACCACCATACCACGACAAAAACACTATCTTCGCGGGAGTTAATTTAACAACACATTATTCAATGAAATACTACATCCTATTTGGCCCTCCCGGGGCAGGCAAAGGCACACAGGCAGGTGCCATCTCCAAGAAATACAATCTAAAGCACATTAGCACCGGTGAGATGCTGCGCGCTGAGATAGCCGCAGGTACAGAACTTGGCAAGCAGGCCAAAGAGTTGATCGATGCCGGAAACCTTGTCCCTGACAGCGTAGTTGAGGGCATGATTGAAAACACTTTCAATACATATAAAGACGTTGCCGGATTCCTCCTGGACGGATTCCCCCGCACACTCGGCCAGGCATCTGACCTGGATGAGATGCTTGCCCGTCGCGGCGAGAAGGTGAACGCTGTTATCTCCATCATGATCAAGGATGAGACCATCAAGCAGCGCCTTAAGCACCGTGCAGAGATTGAGGGCCGTGCCGATGATGCCAATGACGAGACCATCATGAACCGCATAGCCACATACCACAAACAGACCGAACCTCTCATTACATTCTATAAGAATGCCGGTAAATATCATGAGATAGACGGAGAGTGTGGTGATATAGAGGCTGTCCGCAAAGCCATGCTCCGCGTCTTCAGAGGCATTGATAAGCTGCTGGAGCGCCAGATAATACTTGACAATGCACTCTTTGATCAGGTACAGAAACTGGCTCATGATTCACCCCGTCTGCGCATGAATTATGACCTGCGCAACAGTGAGGAAGACCAGTCACAGCGTATGATCAACGTAATGCTTCCCGGTACCAAGACAGCCATACACCGTCATAATCTCTCAAGTGAGACGGTAATGCTTCTGCGTGGTCAGATGGACACCGTGTTCTATAATGACAAGGGCGTAGAGATGCAGCGCATCCACATGGGCGGTGACACCGGTGTACTTGGCGTGAACATTCCCAAAGGTCAGTGGCACACGTTTGAGGTGCATGAACTGTCCATAATATTCATGGCCCAGGATGGCCCCTGGAGTCCACTGTCAAAGGAAAATATGTTATAAAAAAAAGCGGTTTTGAAAACCGCTTTTTTTATTATTGGAATTGCTCTTTTAATTTTGGCCAATACTCTTTTCCTAAAACAATACCGCAACCCAGAATAAATCCAAGGAAAGTCCAGACTATTACCTTCTTGGCGCGGCTGTTAGCCGGCTTAGTAGGAACAGTTACAGGCTGTACCACAGTAAATACCGGAGTATCCTTCTTAACCTGCATCTTGGCCTGTTCCAACTGCTTGGACAACTCGCTGTAGATAGAGTTTGAAATATTATACTTGGACTGAATGCGTGCAAGTTCCAGACCCTGACGCGTGCCGATAGTGTTCTGTGATTTATCTGTAATTCTTGCCAACTGCTCCTGATAAGACTCAGTTTCTTTCTTTATCTCATTATATCGCGCCTGAATATAATCAAGTTCATTACGGGATTTCTCAATACGGAATCGGGTAATCTCCTCCTGCAAAAGCTGTTGAGCCTTCATGGCAAGTTCTGCAGTCTGTATCGGCTCAGTACCAAGTACATTCAGCGTGATATATCCCTCCTTCTTGTCAACGGTAAGTGAAACGCTCTCACCTACTATCTTCAGAATCTCCACTTCATATCTGGTAAGCACAAGCGGTTTGGGATCATTATTATTGGTGCTGTCTTTAGGAAGTACCACATCAGGAGTCTGGCCGCGCATAGATTTCAGAATCAGACTTGGCAAACCTATAGTGTACTTCATTATGGTACTGAAAACAGTAGGCTTCACATAATCTTTAGCGTAATCATACATACTCACGGCTGTATCAGCCTTGGCATAATGCAGCGGAGTATACATCAACTCTCTGCGGAAAGGTACGCTGCTCACAATCTGCGGATAGATAAGCGGAGACAGATCAGAACTGCTTGTGGCAGTACCCAGATCAAATCCGGCAAGTGATGCCAGACTGCTGAGAGATGAATTTGACTTGGAACCTACCTGTGGCACCATGACCGTACTTACAGAATAAACACGCGTCATGGTGAGTGCAGAGACAAGTCCCAGAATGATGAATACACAAGTCCATATGATTATTGTCTTGCGGCCATTCCAAAGCTGCTTGACAAGTCCCATAATGTCTATGCCATCATCTTCTTCCTCATGTGGCGTATTGCTTGACAAAAGCCGTGCAAGCGCCATTAAGTCTTTATTATTCTCTTCCTCCATATTACTTAACTCTGTCTAAAAGAACAATAAGTGAAACCACTGATGTCAGAGATGCAATTGACTGGTTGAATGTATTAGCCCAGTTTATCTTCTCCTTGGGAGTATCCAGTTTCTCACGCTTCTCACGGTCAATGTTCAAGGTAATAACACTTCCGGGCTCCACCTTTGGATAACGGCGTATTCCCAAGAATGCACGTGATGTACCTGCTGCCTGATAGTTAGGCATGGTCACGGTAACACTGTTCTTGTTGGCCACTTTCTGGAAACCTCCGGCATAGTTACGTATATACCATGCCGCACTCTTACCGCCCTGATATACAATGGTCTTTTGTGTTGATGAGAATTCATCCGGCACATACTGAGCCATGCGTGTACCTATCTCACGTATGGTCACCGTATTCTCAAGTCTTGTAATATCAATTACGTCACCGTCCATAAGGATAAGGTCAGAAGACATCTTTCCTTTATTGCTCTTGGCTTTTTTAAGGTTCATGCCTATCAGCCCCCTGTTGTTATACGTGCGGTAAACACGCGCATTCGGGTCAGCATCATCAAGCAGTCCGCCGGCCATCTCAATAATCTCCCATAATTGTGTGCGGTTGTCTGTGAGCACATAATAACCCGGATACTTGACACGACCGTTAATCTCTACCGTACGTCCTGTAGTGAAATTAGGTATACGGTGTACCACGATGTTGTCAAACGGACGCACCTGGAAATTATTACCGTTCTTTACATTATAGTTCTCATCAAGATCAAGTTTAATCATATCGAACTTGGGGCCTCTACTGTCTGACAGGTTAAGACGGAATACCTGTACATTGTCATATGAAGCACCTACTTCAAAACCGCCGGCCATCTCAATGAGGTTACGAATTGAAAGAGACTCATCATAAGCTAATTTTACGGATTTCTTAACAGCACCTCCAACACTCACCTCACCAATGTTTGTATAAGTGGCATTATCATAAACATTCAGGCTGTCACCCGGCTGGAGCATAACATCCAGATCCGTATCAAGTGATATGCGTATATATTCCTTCTTATCACGGTTGGTCAGATCAGTGCGGAATATATAAGCTATAGGATAAACGCTGGGCTTCATGCCACCGGCCAACTCTATGGCCTGACCTACTGTCATACGGTCATTAAGTCCGAACTCACGTGAGAACGGATCTCTTACCTGTCCGTTTACTGAAATAGTACCTAAATCGCGGTAATCAGAGAGTTCCAAAACAGTAACCACATCACGAGGCATAAGTCTGAAATCCGGATTGCCGTTCACGCCGGGATACGGAACAGTAAGCACCTCAACTGTCTCATCGGCACGTGTACGCTCCACAAACACATAGTCATTCTTGACAGTATTACGGGGCTTGGCATTCTCAATAAGGGTTTTGAGCATTCCGTTCTTTTCAAGGTCATATTTACCGCCATAATATACGCAACCTTTAATGGCAACATAATTCTCCATAGGTTTGTTGGCATTACGTACACGGACTATGTCACCGTTCATGAGAGTAACCTTCTAGCTACCGCTCATAACACGGTTCAGATCATATTCAACAATCTTTTTCTCACCCTTCTCCATACGTTCCACCTGAACATAGTCAGGATATACATCATATGTAAGGCCACCGGCATATTTTACCAGATCTCTGATAGTTTCATTCGTCAGCATTTCATAGCGCATGGGACGATTAACAGCGCCCTCTATGGTAACAATGTTCTGTGCTACAGGAACATAAAGAACATCACCGTTCTGCAAATCATAATTTGAATACTGTGATGATCCCATCATATAAGCATAAAGGTCCAGATGGCTGGATTTGCCTCCACGTGACAGTTGAACGTTACGGACAGATCCCATGGCCTTAGGTCCGCCGGCAGCAGCCAGGGCATTGAATGCAGTGTTCAAAGCTGAAATGGTAAAACCGCCTTGTACTCCTACCTCGCCATATATACTTACCTGAATGGTACGTGCAGTAGTGATTGTAACTGCTATCTGGTCCTCACGGAAAGAGTAATGTGATGCCAGTTTGCTGCGTATTGCCTGACGAGCCTGAACCATGTTCATGCCCTTAAGGAAAATCTTACTGGAGCCGGCAGGCTGAATAGAACCGTCAGCAGCAATACGCTGATGTATCTCTGTCTGAGATGAACCGAATATTGAGATATGGACCTCATCGCCCTCACCCAGTACATATGTATCGGGAGCTTGAGCACCGTCGGTAGTACGGAACACCTCAAAAGACTTGCCTGTAAACAGGGAATGGCCGTAAATGTCATTACCCTCTGTAGGTGATACTTTATTGTCTTTAAGCGCAGCATCAAGCGCACCCTCTGCTGCAGCCTCACCGTTAGTAGTCTGAGGTACATCAAGCGCAGAAGTAACAAAAATGGCACCTCCTGTGGCAGCAGCTGCCGGATTCAAATCAGCAGCAGCCTTCTCTGACTGCATCTGGTTTAAAATAGCCAATACACGGCTCTGATAATTAATATACTCCGATGGAGGAATATTGTCCACATCTATGCCCTCCTCCATGAGTCTGGTCCTGACTTCGGTCTCATTGAGCCCGCGTTTCTGCAACTCTGCCTGAGCCATAGCCATCATTGTAGCAGACTGACCAACAGCCACCAGCGGAATCATCGCAATTAAAAGCAATAAAAGTTTCTTCATATAATTCGATTTATTATTTATTTGCTATGCTTTGTGTTAACATTATCAGGAGTTAATATTTCCCCCCCCCATTTTGTCATACATCTCAAAGATGCTGTTTTTACTCTTGAACTCCGGTACAATTTTCTTCATCAACTGAACCATCTCAGATATGCGTACTTGTTTTGACAGTGCAGCAAGCTCATCGCATGCCTTAGCTGCATCCTCATAATCATATTGGCGTACCTTGGCTATGCGAATGCGGTCATGCGATGTGGGTTCTGTGTCCTCTGAATTGGCCAGCACCTCTTCATAAAGCTTCTCTCCCGGGCGTAAACCGGTATATTCTATCTCAATGTCTTCACCAAGTTTAAGACCTGCCAGCTTGATCATACGCTTGGCCAGGTCAGCTATCTTGACAGACTCACCCATATCAAACACAAATATCTGGTTACCGTCACTCATGGTTGCGGCCTCCATAACCAGACGGCAGGCCTCAGGTATAGTCATAAAGAAACGGGTTATATCCGGATGTGTCACCGTTACGGGACCACCGTTCTGTATCTGTTCACGGAATCTGGGTATCACAGAGCCGTTTGATCCCAGCACATTGCCGAATCGGGTTGTCACGAATTTGGTATTACCCTTAATCTTGCCTTGTTCTATTGCCAGACCCAATGATTGGACATAAATCTCAGCCAGGCGCTTGGAGCAGCCCATTATGTTAGTGGGGTTAACAGCCTTATCGGTTGAAATCATGACCATCATCTCAACATTGTACTCCAGACTCTTGTCTGCCACATTGCGTGAACCGTAAACATTGGCAAACACAGCCTCGCATGGATTCTCCTCCATCAATGGAACATGTTTGTATGCTGCGGCATGGAACACCACCTGCGGTTTCCATGTGCGGAAAACATAGTCCAGACGCGGCACATGGCGCACACTGCCTATTACCGGAACAAAATCAAGCATCGGGAACCTGGCTTCAAGTTCAAGACGCAGATTATGCATAGGAGTCTCTGCATTGTCAAACAATATCAACTGCTTTATTCCGAATCCGGCCAACTGACGGCATAATTCTGAACCTATAGAACCGGCGGCTCCGGTTACCAGCACCACTTTGCCTTTAAAGTAGTCCTTAATGGCATCCATGGATATCTTTATCTCAGAACGGCCCAGGAGGTCCTCAATCTTCACCTCACGAATGCGGCTTTTCATGAAACGTCCGCCTATAACTTCATCAACCGAAGGTGAAATCAGAGTCTTGATGTTATTTTTCAGGCAGAATGAAATCAAACCGTTCTGTTCCTTCTGGGCATCAGCTTCAGTGCTGAAAAGAATTGCATTCAGTGAGATGCTCTTGGCAATCTTTTTGAGTTCCTCGTCGTCATTGTATACAAAAACCGGATACTCAGAGAGTTTCAAGTTCCGCTCATGACGGTTGCTTGAGAGGAATCCCACCACTTTATAATGTGACGAATTCTGGAAACGTGTTATTGATGAAACAGACTTATCGGAAGTACCAAAAACAAGCACACGTTGCTGATTGTTGAATTCACCCTTTCTGGTACGGTATGAGTCAAATACCTGAACCATGAAAATCCTGATGCAGATTATCAGGAACACAGAAAGGATCACATCAACCACCAATGCCACTATGATAGATGCATCAACCCACCCTAAGGGCCACATAAGGCTGAGTATCAACAGGTCCTTCACTATAAATGCAATCACGTAATTGGCCATATCACGCAGGGTGGTATGCCTTACTATGACCTTGTAAGTACGGAACAGCAACATTGAAAAGAAGCTGAAAACCAGCGAACCGCACATCCAAGTTACTGCAACGGCAAGAGTTATATTTGAAGGGTCAAAAAGAAATAGACCCGGAAACAATGCTATGCCTGATGCAAGCAGTGAAAACGACAGGTCTATTGCAAATATAATCTTTGGACTAAGGAACTCTGTTACGTATTTTGAAAGTGATAATCTTTTACTCATAAATATCATACAAATTTCAAAGTGCAAAAATACGTAAAATAATCCCAATCACAAAGCAGAAACGCCGTTTTGTGACTTTAATCCTCATTTGTTTTGCACCCCCACTCGCTCCGTTTGTTTCTTTAGCCGGCCGAAAACTCCTTAATCCGCTGTTCCTCACTGCGTTTACATACCAAGAGCTGCCCGCCTTTCTCAGAAACTATGTATCCGTCCAGTCCCTGAAGCACTACCTTCTTGAGCCCTTCTGTATGCACCACGCAGTTGGAACTCTCATAGAATGAGACATTTCCCACCGCAGCGTTATTGCTGTCATCCTTAGCCAGTTTCTCGTGCAGTGACTGCCAGTTGCCCAAGTCACTCCAGCCAAAGTCCGCCGGATAAGTATAGACCTTACCATCAGCAGCAGCCGGCTCCATCACAGCATAGTCAATCGATATCTTCTCACACTGCGGAAATATCTCCAAAACAGTACAATTGGGGACAGTCCCCTTTTGCATCTTTTTTGCCGGAACCATCATATCCATCTGCTCCGCAAGGTCCTGCTTGTACGCTCTGATAGAGTCAGTTATGGTGTTAATGTTCCAAACAAAAATGCCCGCATTCCACAGGTAATTCCCATCGGCCAAATACTTTTGAGCCGTCACCAAATCCGGCTTCTCCTTAAACTCCTCCACCGGAACAATCTCAGACGTGCAATTGGGGACAGTCCCCTTTTGCTCATTTGTGCAATTGGGGACAGTCCCCTTTTGCACGTTTTGTACAGTTTTCACATAACCGTATCCAGTTTCAGGGCGATTAGGTTTAATTCCGATAGTTACGATGAAGTCATGCCCGGCCGTGAATTCCAACGCACCTGATATGACGCGCCTGAACTCCTCCGGATTCATAACCACTGCATCGCTGGGAGTAACCACCACGTTTGCATCGGGGTCCTCGTGCTTGATGCTCCAGCATGCCCAGGCAATGCACGGTGCCGTATTGCGTGCAGCCGGCTCAGCCAGGATATGTGCATCGGGAATACCCGGAATCTGCGCCTTAACAATATCCACATAGGCCTGATTGGTAACCACCCAGAAGTTGCTCTCCGGGCAAATACCCTTAAACCTGTCCACAGTAAGCTGTATCAGGCTTCTGCCGCAACCCAAAATATCAATAAACTGTTTAGGAAACTCCGGAGTACTCAGGGGCCAAAACCTGCTCCCGATACCTCCAGCCATTATCACCACATGATTGTGCAATTGGGGATGCAATTGGGGATGCAATTGGGGACAGTCCCCTTTTGCACCTTTTGCACACTTTTGCTTTGTATCCATATCTACACCTATCTCTGATAGAAAAAGGTGCAAAAGGGGACTGTCCCCAATTGCACATTTTTTCTGTTAATATTTGTTCTTGTGAAAAAGGCGGTGAATTTTATTCACAATGCCCCCACTCTGATTATCAATAAATGCATCCAACACTTTACATGACCCTTTCAGAGGCCTGATGTCATAGTCCGCAACGGCCGCCGGAATCATACAACTCCAGCCCTCTTTCAGTTCCACTTCATCACCTGTTTGACGCACCTTTATCACGCAATCGCCCTTAAGGCACATCGTGATTATAAAACTGTCATATTTTAGCAAATTCCGGTGGAACTCATGACTGATTTCCGTCACTCGGGCACTGAAGAACTTGGACTCCATAATAAGGTTAGCCTTGTCGTTCCGTACAGCATAGTCAGTTCTATACTTCTTCTCAACCTTATAGTTAAGTGCCTGAGCAGCATATGCAGTATGCAATTCCCTGGGCTTACCGTCCAGTCCCGGCCTGTTATAGTCAAATATCCTGTAAGTTACATCCGATGACTGCTGAATCTCAGCCAGCAGGATTCCGCTGCAAATGGCATGCACACGCCCTGCCGGAATGTAGAACACATCGCCTGCGTGAGCCTCATGACGCGCCAGAGCATCGGTAATAGTGCCATCGGCCACCATCCGCTTGTACTCATCGGCTCCAAGTTTCTTCTTAAAGCCCGCATAGATGCATGCACCTGGCTCAGCGTCCAGAACATACCACATCTCGCTCTTACCCAGCTTATTATGCTCACGCAGAGCCATCTCATCATTGGGATGAACCTGAATGGACAAATCGTTCCTGGCGTCGATGAACTTGACCAGCAGAGGCATCTTACCACCATTTCGTCTAGCCACAGCCTTGCCCAGGATCTCCTCTGGGGCCGATGCGACCACCTCCGGCAGAGTCTTGCCTTTGTACAGTCCGTTAGCAACGGTTGAAGGTGAACTCTCCACAGCACTAACCTCCCAACTCTCGCCCACATGATCCTGCTCCGGCAGCCCCTTCCATCGGCACAGCCTATCCCCGCCCCACACCACCGTGTGCAGGTTCGGCTCAAACAACATCGGATAGATGCAATTGGGGACAGTCCCCTTTTGCACGTTTTTACATGAATTCATCACGCAAAGATACAAAAAGAGCAAAACATGCAAAAGGGGACTGTCCCCAATTGCATCTGGCAGCTGTTCGGTCATGTCCACACCCGCGTCAACAGCACCGGAATAGACGCCGACCGCCTTAAATACCTTTATCCCACCCAATATGACGTAGGAGTGGATAACAACAATTTCACTCCTGTATCATTTGAGCAGGTTAAACAAATAATAAACAAACAGATTGAGTATCAAAGAAAAAGCATACAAGGAATCTGTTAAAAAATATGGCTACTCCAGCACTTGAGCGGCGGCATTCTTGGTGTCAACTTTCTCGATGATGCGCTCCAGGATGCCATCCTCTGAGAAAATGAAAGTACGCCTGAGAGTACCCAGGACGGTTTTGCCGTACATCTTTTTCTCGCCCCAGGCACCAAAGGCCTGGAGCATCTCGGTGTTGGTATCGGCCAATAAGCGGAACGGGAGTTCATATTTGGCACGGAAGCCTGTGTGTGACTTGGCGCTGTCCTTGCTCACTCCAACCACATTGTAACCTGCGGCCGTCAAGGCAGCATAATTATCGCGGAACGAGCACGCCTCCGCAGTACATCCCGATGTGTTGTCCTTAGGATAAAAGTAAACGATGGTCTTCTTACCCTTGCCAATGAAATCCTCAGATTTCACAACAGCTCCATCCTGATCCACCACCTCAAACTGAGGCATCTTATCTCCAATTTTCAGCATAATCCTAAATATTGATGCAATTGGGGACAGTCCCCTTTTGCTTCATTTGTACCTTTTTTCAATCACACTCCAGTCGATAATCTGCCAAAGAGCCTCCAACTGAGCAGCCCTGCGATTCTGGAAATCCAAATAATACGCGTGCTCCCAGACATCGAAAGTAAGCAACGGCTTAAGTCCTTGAGTAACAGGGTTCGATGCTCCCGGCTCCTGAGTAATCACCAGCTCTCCGTCTTTCTTTGCAGACAGCCATACCCATCCGCTACCAAACAGTCCAACGCCCTTAGCGACAAACTCAGCCTGGAATGCCTCCACGCTGCCCCACTGCTTGATAATCTGAGCCTTGAGAGCACCATCGGTCAATGCCTTACCGCCTTTGCAGAACTGCGTAAAGTAAAGGTTATGATTCAGAATCTGCCCGGCATTATTAAAAATACCACCGCTGGATTTACATACAATCTCCTCCAGCTTCAAGCCCTCAAGCCCACTGCCAGGCAGCAACTTATTCAGATTATCCACATAAGCCTGCAGATGCTTCCCATGATGGAAACCAATAGTCCTCTCACTAATCACGGGCTCCAAATCAGCAGCCCCATACGGCAATGTAATCAGTTCAAACATATCTCATAAATTTAAAAGTCAGTATGTGCAAATATAGAAAAAAAAGCAATTGGGGACTGTCCCCTTTTGCATCTAGCAAAAAGAGTGCAATTGGGGACTGTCCCCAATTGCACTCTTTTTGCTATATTTGTCATCCGATGAATATAGAGAAACATCCGTTTGAGCCGTTCCTGCCGGAGAACGCAAAAATCTTGTTCCTGGGCAGTTTTCCGCCCCAGCCGCATCGCTGGTGCATGCCGTTTTATTACCCCAACTGGATCAATGATTTCTGGCGCATAATGGGCTTGATTCATTTCAACGACAAAGACCACTTCTGCAACACAACCAAAAAAAGTTTCAATGAGGCCGATATCCGAGCCTTCTGCACCCAGAAAGGCCTAGCCTTCTACGACACCGCCACAGAAATAATACGCTTAAAAGATAACGCGTCCGATGCCTTCCTAGAGGTAGTAACCCCGACCGATATCCCCGCACTGCTGCAAAAAATCCCCAATTGCACCACCATCGTAACCACCGGTCAGAAAGCCACAGAGGTCATATCAAGCACATTCAACTGCCCCATTCCACCCATCGGAAGCCACATAGAAATAAAAATCGGCAATCGCCCCATCAACTTCTGGCGAATGCCGTCAACCTCCCGAGCCTACCCGCTCCCGCTAAACAAAAAAGCCGACGCCTATCGCCAGCTCTTTCAAAAATGATGCAATTGGGGACAGTCCCCAATTGCACTTTTTTCAAATATCCGGGTGCCAAAGGTGCCGCTGCATATCCACGTGCCCATTGCTCTTGAAAGCAACCCCCTCCGCCTCCAATAAATGCCGATGCTCACTCCATCCCGGAGCCGTTCGTCCAAAAGCATTCACCACCCTATGACACGGCAACTTCTCCGCGCCAGGCGTATACCTTAGCGTCCGCCCAACCATCCTGGAATGACTGGGCCATCCCGCCAAGGCCGCAATATCACCGTACGTGGTCACCATCCCCCGCGGAATCTGACTCACAATACTCAGCACATCGGCCTGAAACGCCCGCGCCTCATCCACCGTCAATTTATCGGGATAATCCTTCATCTCTTTCTTCTGTTTTTTGAAAAAGATGCAATTGGGGACTGTCCCCAATTGCATCTTTTTAGAGTTTCCCCTGTTCACCTAGGTAGGAGTCCTTGAATCCCAGGAAGTAGAGGACGCCATCAAGGCCGATGGTGTTGATGCTCTGCTCGGCGGTTGCTTGGACGCGGGGTTTAGCGTGGAAGGCTATGCCAAGGCCGGCTTCTGTGATCATTGGCAGGTCGTTGGCGCCATCACCTACAGCGATTGTCTGAGCCAGATTAACCTTCTCCACCTGAGCAATCAGATGCAGCAACTCAGCCTTTCTGTGCCCATCTACAATCTCGCCAACATATCGCCCGGTAAGCTTACCATCCTCACCAATCTCCAACTCATTAGCATAAACATAATCAATACCATACTTCCGCTGCAAATACTCCCCAAAGAAGGTAAATCCGCCAGAAAGAATAGCAATCTTATATCCACAAGTCTTCAAAACCGACATCAACCTATCAACTCCTTCCGTCATCGGCAGATGCTCAGCAATATCACGCAAGACACTGACATCCAATCCCTTAAGCAAAGCAACGCGCCGGGTAAAACTCTCCTTAAAGTCAATCTCCCCACGCATAGCGCTCTCCGTAATAGCGCGAACCTGAGCCCCAACACCATTCCGCTCAGCCAGTTCGTCAATGCACTCCGTCTGAATCAGAGTAGAATCCATATCAAAGCAGATCAGTCGCCTCATCCTGCGGAACATATCGTCCTTCTGGAAAGAGAAATCCATCTCCATCTGCTGCGACATTTTCATCAGCTTGGACTGCATCTCACGCCTGTTAATCGGCTCGCCACGCAGCGAAAACTCAATGCAAGCGCGCGTCTGCTTATCCAACTTCTTAATGCTCTTACGCCCCGTCAATCGGATAATACTGTCAATATTAAGTCCCTGATCAGCAAGAATCTGAGTAGCAGCCTGAATCTGCCGAGCCTCCAACTGCCGCCCCAGCACCGTCAAGATATACCGGTTCTTACCCTGGTGCCCCACCCAATCCTCGTACTCGTCATCGCTGATTGGTGAAAAGCCGATGTTCACGCCCAACTCCGTAGCCTTAAACAGCAGCTCCTTCATCGCCAGGCCTGATTTCATCTCGTCCATGCGCATTAGAATGCCCAGCGACAGCGTATTATGAATATCAGCCTGGCCGATATCCAGCACCGTAGCATCATACTTAGCCAAAATCCCCATGACCGCCGCCGTCAATCCCGGCCGGTCCTGTCCCGTAATCCTAACTAAAATCTGCTCCTCTTTCATACCTACAAAGATAGAAAATAGTACAAAAGGGGACAGTCCCCAATTGTACTATTTTGAAAAATGATATTAATTTCAATAACAAATCACACCAAATTATTGGATATTGATATTAAAATTCGTATCTTTGCGTCGATCATCAATAATTCCAATAATGAAATATAGTGAACTGGAGAAGAAACTTAAAAAAGCTGGCTGCTTTGAGACGGGCTCCCAAATGGCTGGGCATCCTATCTGGTATAGCCCCAAGACAAAGAAAGAGTTCAAGATGAGCAATCACGGGGCCGAAGAAGTAGCAACAGGCACATTAAATGCAATTTTAAAGGCTGCAGGCCTAAAATAAAAAACATTACAATTATGAGAGAAGTAAAAGCAATCATCGAACGTGCCGGTGACGGAACCTATAGTGTATATATGAACGCCGATGATATGAGCTATTTGATCACGGGCACAGGCAAGAATGCGGAAGAAGCCATCAATTCCTTTAAAACGAACTATGATGACATGAAGCGTTATTATGCCGATAAAGGTAAAAGTTTTGAAGAAGTCGAGTTTGTTTATGAATATGACATGGCTTCATTCCTTTCCTACTACTGCAAAGCATTCAGTTTAGCAGGACTCTCCAGGATCACAGGAGTTAATCAAGGTCAGTTAAGCCATTATGTTACTGGTCATCGCACTCCTTCTGAGAAAACCAAACGTAAAATACAAAACTCTATCCAGTCGTTTGCTAAAGAGTTGAGTCTGGTTCATTTCCTCTAAAGCAAAATCGTACAACAACGAAACGCTGAGGTTGCGATTGCAACTTCAGCGTTTTTAAATTCTACCATCTTGTAATACAAAACCGTCCTTAATGAAACCCAACAATCAATTATCAAAAACTCTGCTCTAAATATAAAACCCACCTTCTTCAGTCCAAATAGGATCATCAAAATAATTGTTATTATCCCATAATGCATACCCGTCCAAATAGACTTCATACTTAAGCACAGGCAGCTTTTTATCAATTTTCTTTATAACATCTGAATAATAACCATCACAAGGAAACTCATCATCAAACACAAGGCCTTCATAGCATAGAATAACAAAACTTAAAGCGTCTGACACATCCAGATAATTGTTATCGTACTTGTTTTTTGCCCTCCTGATTATTCGAAACTCTTGTTCTCTTTCCCATTCTTTTCTTTTACAAAAGAATAACTCATCCTTTCTTGAAGAAATCTCTGATTTTAAGCCAGACTTACTTTTATTATGAAAAGCAAAACCAGATGAAATATATTCATAATAACATACATCATTTGCATAATCTTTATCAGTAAGTTTCAACTTATCTTTATCAAAAACCAGACATGCTCCATATCCTTTATCTGCATATAATCCCCACATAGAATGAAGATTAAAGCCCTCATATACAGTATCACCGACCACCCTATCTTGTGAAAAACTTATCTGTTGGTATCTGTTCATCTCTTCTTCAGCATATGCTCCATTTAGGTCGTCTTTATCTAAATTTCCAAATATTAAGCGCTGATAAACAACCTTATTATTTTCAATAAGATCATTCATATCAAATGGCTTTCCAAATCGCAATTGTTTGCTTTCAATTATCTTGCACGCTGAATCAAAGGTGGTAAAGTGATACAAACGTGTCATATCTGCAAATTTGTATCTAACATGAAATTCATCAACTTTTCTATTCATTAAAAAAACAATACATGTCTCATTATCATATTACCGATACACGGTAATTCAAAAGCTCTAGTAATAAAAAACTCCAATTACGCAGATAATGAATCAAACCATCTTCTCAACAACAATACTATCACCCAACTTTGAATATCCCTTTAATAGCCCAATCCGAACAAGATGATTCACAATCTTAATATTGTTTGCACTATACGAAATGGATGAAATCTTTGAGTTCCTTCTTACCAACTTTTTATATTCACCACCCATAGAGTACAACGCCTCCTTTGTCTCGTCTTCATTAAGAACAGAACTTAATACTGCTTTCCGGCCTAAAACTACCCTGTCTTTATCTTCTGCCTTTATGACAATACTTAACAACATCCTAGGAGAAACATCTTTCGCACTTATATCTCCACTTATCAAAAATGGTCTAATCAGAATTATCAAATCCATTATCGGTGCTAAATCTTTACTTCTAATTGCCCTAATAAACTCACATTTTAAATTTTTAGATATAGGAGCATTTAAAGCTGTCACCGCATCTAGGCTGTCAATAACATATATCTCGGGCCCTTTGTTGAATTCATTCACATTTTTTGCAAGGAACTCTCCAGAGTAACCATATATTTTTATTGCACCAAAATTCTCCTCATTAAAAACCAAGTAATTGTTATCCACAAGATATTTAATTCTTAACCTATGAATATCATTTGGAATACTACTGAAAGGAACTCTGAATAAAGGTACTAATTCTTTATACTTTGATATACTAATCTTATTTGAGGATAACACTAGATTACATAAAGCCTGCTCTTTTTCTTTATTAAGCGTTTTCATAACAGGTGATACGAACGTGTTTTTCTCCATATAACGTAAAGGCAATCCCTTACCTTTAATTACTGCATAGTAATAGACATTATTCCAAGATACCTCAACTAATGAATTGTCAAAAGCAAAAAATAAAGAGTCATCATTCAACTTAGATGCATTCTTTATTCTATCCCGCTGTCTTGAAAGATATGATCGTAATTCCGCTTTAGGTATAGTCGGATCATTAATCATAGTCACCTTCGTATCCTCTTCTTCATAAACGCTGGTTTTCGGGAATACCTCTTTTAATGCAGCCCTCCAATTACTCTTAATTTTATTCAATAAAGACTCATTATTGAGTTTGCATATAGTAGAATATGATGAAATTGAGTAATCTGTCTGAACACCTTGACTTTCAACTATTTCCTTAATGTTATGTTCATTTAGTTCATACCATCCATTATTATATATTTCGCCCCAAATTACATCCGGTGTATTTCTAAAACTAAGTTTTATAAATCGTGGTGAGCATTCATAAAATACAATCTTAATCAGCCGATCTTTAGAAAAAGCACCCCATCTCTTAGTAAAGAAAGAATAATTATTTGATATCCAGTATCTTAATCTAGGATTGGTTTTTATTGATTTAATATCACAGTAATTTAGGTATATCTCCCTCAGATCATCTTTTTCACTCTCTTTTCTAAAAGCTATTTCATCCCAATAATCATAAGCAGTCAACACTTGAAAGAAATAATCGTCATTAATGCGCTCTTCGGATCGATATGACAATAGCAGAAAATCCAGATTCTTTGTCTTTTTAATCCCTTGACAAACATAATTCCTAAAACTCTTATATTTGGCTTTACCGAATATCTCTCTTACCAAGTCAAGGTTCAAAAGCGCATTATTTACTGCAAAATCCTTGGCATCAAATCGTTTTAAAACTTCAGTTATGTTATTCAGCTTCACATCATAGTGAATTCCCTCATGCCTACCAGCTCTCATCACAAATACTCTATCATCATATGTAAGAGTATTGGGATAGAAATATGAAATATAATCCTGATAGTATCGATCAAGATATCCATTTAGGAGCAAATATTTTACAATTTGTATAGTGTTATCATCTTTCAGCAATGACAATTCGTCATCTAAACAATCTGGGGCAGTCTCGTATATCCCCTGCACGGTATCGGGTATAGCCTCTATCTCTGCGTTTATATCTTCAATTTGTTTTTTTACTTCATTTATGGAATCTTCATTTTCACTTCTAAACTTTGTAATTTCATCATCATACACAGTTTTAAGACTTTTTTCTAGTGCTTCGAACGGTTGTAAATTAAAACCACCAATATTATTTATGTATAACGAAGCATTTCCTTTTCGAAATTGATCAAACAGTTTTTGATCTTGAGCAACATCGTCAAATGTGTATTGTCCATCTTCTATTTTTAGAATACCATTATTAGAAGCATAGCCAGATAGTGCTTTCCCTCTATCCAAAAACTTCTTCCTCAACTGAAAAGTTTGATTGGTTAATTGATCTTTTAGGTTATTTAACTCCACCTTATGTTGATCTATTTCTTTTTTCTTTTCAGCAATAATATCCAGTCTGTGTTGGTCCGCATTTTCAATTGCCGCCGATACCACACCACCCTTATTGTACATCAATGAGAAATCAGATGGAACATAATTCTTATATACTACAAGTCCGAATAGAACTTTTTCCGTCATCACTTTATGATTCATTAAAGGAGCATACTGATTAAACTCATTAACGATGTTCAATAGCAGGCGCATATCTTGTAAATAATCACATAATTTATACAATTCCTTTTCGCCCAGTTTATTAAATAAAACCTCATCGTCAATACACTCTTTCAGCTTATCATAAGAATTGAGTGAATTAACCACAGGTATCACTGACACAATATAATCAAAGAACTTGACTCTATCAATTGCCCCGAAGAGGTCATCACGAACAGCATATACGAAACTAATCTTACGCCTTTTTAAACAACGAGAATTATTCAGAATCGTATTCAGTTCTCTCAACTTATAGAACAAAACCTCTTTGCATTGGAATCTATCTAGATCTTCAAATACGACAACATCATATCTCGTAGATTCAAAGAAATATACAATCTCATCCATGTGAATATTAAACACAGAAGGCTCTTCACCAACTTTCACTTCAACATTTTTATGGCCTACACGAGTTACAGTAAAAGAAAATCTCCTTCCTATACTAATACAAGCCACAAGAATGCCCAACCCAATAGTAATTATAGATCCCCAATTAATAATACTACTCCACTCAGCATATAATGGCTTAGATATGTATTTGCCAACAATAAACCATTCCGGCTCAAGCAACAGTATAAGACTAGCTAATACGGCAATTATAAGCAAAGCTACACCTATTAGTTTCAAGCATGATGTTTTATGTATTCTTCTTATCTTACTTTTAGGAGTCTTTTGAGGACGATCATGATATAGAATCTGTTGAAGTATGCTGTACTCAATCTGCTCATTAGGGATATTACCCTCTATTGTAGGACTGTTATTATCCTTCAATGCCTTATGTTCAGATACCAGTAGAGACGCTAAAGATATTTTTATAAAATTGTACCGCCACCTCCATCTTAACCTCTTTTCTGCAGTCTTTATTATTGAGCTTTTTCCAACGCCATAATTACCAGCAACTGCAATATTCAGCATCCTTCTGTTCTTGATTGCATTAACTAAAAGAGATACAGGTATGTAGCCCTTATTTTCAACTACATCACCATTTTTCTCTATTTTGTATGGTTTTATTAAACATGGTGACAATGGTTCAGATTCCGGAACAGTAAGTTTCGGCCTATTAAGAATTTGAATATTCTTTTGGGATCTCATATGGTAACAGTCCTTTAAATAATTAAACAACGATTGCAATTACAATAAATTAATAATCCTTTTCGCAAAGTTATCCTTATTCTACAAACCCGCAACCCCATGTTGATAACTTTGCAAGGTATCTCCCTAAAAATCACGCCTCTAGTGATTCGCCTGCATGCCACCATCAAAAACAAGAACACCTCCCAGCATCCATCAAAGACGCCGAGAGGTGTGTCCTCTATTATTCTAAAATCCCAAATACCTGATTAGGCCCGATTACCTATAAATAACTCCAAGAGATGTGTCCCCACTGTCACCCCAAATAGCCAAACATTTCTCAACCCGAAGGGATGCCTTTACAAAGCGAAGTGGCTAAAAGGAAAAGTCCAAATGGTTTAGTCGCAGTTCTTACGGCCTCAAAAGATTAATCGGAGCCACAAACACACCGTCATCTCTTTTGTAAGCACCGCCCACGGCTGTCAGCACCAGCAGGAACGAGGGCGCCTTCTCGTCGCTCTTTTCCACAATCTTATCGCGTAGTTTCTTTAGCGACTCTGCACCATCATTTATCAGGTCATCGCCGCCTAACTTAATCTCAATGCCTCCCCAGCGGCCATCTTCCAAATGTACCACTGCATCGCACTCCAGACCGGCATTGTACCTGTAGTGTTTCACCACTCCACCCATGCAGCCTGCATAGACAGAGAGATCCCTCACTGCAAAGTCCTCAAAGAACAGCCCAAAGCTATCCAAATCCCTCATCAAATCGCCCGGGCTCACTCCCAAACTGCAGCATGCAATTGATGTATCCACAAAATGACGTGTCGGTGTACTCCTTATAGATGTCTTCGACCGTATGTTCGGGTTCCACGCCTCCAGATCCTCAATAATGTAGAGGTCCTTCAGCGCTTCCATATAGTCATCATACGTCTTGGTATCCATTGTCCGCTCATTGCTCTGGCGGATATCACTGATGATAGTAGATACTGCGGCTTCAGATGAAATATTCCTTGCATAACTCCTCAGAATCATGCGCAGCACCTCGGGCTTCTTGTTGCGGAATCGCTCATTCTCGCTGTCCTCAAACACAAAAAGCCCGTTATAATAGTTCTTGGTAATCTCCAAGGCAATGTCACGTGGTGCCAGCACAGCAATGGGCCAGCCTCCCCTGCAAAGCAGGAATGCCACGTCTTCCAGTGTGAAGTCTTGGTTCATGTCCCATGGAAAGTTCTCACCACCGTCAAACAGATCTTTCAGAGAAACAGTTCCTTTGGACTCCTTTGACTCCCAAAGCGTCATCGGACGCATCTTCAGGGGTGTTATTCTGCCTGCACCACTATGATGCACCTCTGTCTTGTCTGCCGGCGTACTGCTGCCCGTCAGAATGTATTTCCCAAACTCATAGTTAAAATCGAGGTCATCCTTCACCTGATTCCAGATGTCCGGAGCCTTCTGCCACTCGTCAATCAGCCTTGGATTCTCTCCTACCAGCACTGCCTTCGGGTTCATCCTGGCCATAGCGATAGCCTGTTTCGTGTTCAGTTTCACGAAACTCTTTTGGTACAGCATGCACGTAGTTGTCTTGCCGCGATACAAAATTCCCAAGATTTTCAATCAAAAAATCCCAAGATTTTCAATCTTTTCCACATCATTTAATCACTACCCCAAAGAAAATCCCCAAGGTACCTAAAAGGTTTTTATGAAGTGACCCCAAAAAGTTGGACACCGACAAAGGGTAAAAATGTCAAAGCATCATTCGTTTGAGGAGAAGCTAAAATACATGAAGCTTCTCGATGTGGGCTATCCTATGAGACAGCTCTCCAGAGAGACGAAAATCGTCAGATCGCGCCTATATTGGATATGAATAACGGCGAGATAATAGCATACGCAATATCACGGCATCCGGATCTCAATCTTGTTATGAAAATGGTTGATGATGCTATTGCCCGTGAAAACCCGCCTAAGGGGCTTATAATCCATTCAGATCAGGGGTGGCATTATCAGCATAAGATGTATCAGAACAAGCTGAAAACAAACGGATTAATCCAAAGCATGTCACGAAAAGGCAATTGCCTGGATAACTCCATGATGGAGAACTTATTTGGACTTATGAAGTCCGAGTTACTATATTTGCAACGTTGGAATACTATTGATGACTTTGAAGCAGCACTGGATGAGTATATCAAGTATTACAACAATGACAGAATTAAACTGAGGTTAAACGGAAAGAGCCCGGCACAATACCGAGCTCTCCAAATATCGAATCATTAATTAATCCGTCCAACTTTTGGGGGTCACTTCACTACGTTGGTACCGATTGACCGATACTATCATCAAATAGTACTCTATATATTTCAGCCACTTGATATCCATAATTAGGATCTCCTGGATTATATTTATTCGCGACTTCATAAAAATGCCATGAGGCCAAATGATCAGCATCATAACAGTCAAGAACATCCATTATGTTTTTCTTAATAATATCTATTGCTAAAATAATTGATTCTTCATTTGAAATTAGTTTGGATGTCTTTACTTGCATAATGCCCAACGTACGTCCTTTCTTGTCTATACGCATACATAGGTTTTCAAAAAAGCGAGCGAAGGGCGGCCTATTATAGTTCTCATATATCATTATGGAATATACTATTTTTCGGACCAACTCATCATCACATTTTTCAACCAACAAATCATTATATTTAATTTGGAATTTAGAGTACATAGTCTTAATATACCGTTCATGCCTTACTCTAGATTTTTCTTGTCTAAAAGTCATTTTATTGAATATTTGATATAAGAACAGTATCACAAGTATCCATAATTCATCACGCAATGTCGAAGGATCCGGTAATAAGTTTCCCGCCTTTGTTGCTACTCTATAAACCACGACCGATAGCCCAATTGAGGTCACAATGTAAATGAATTGTACCAACCAGTCAGTCATACGACCTTTGCCCAACACCAATACTACAAATAACCTAAAGCACCAATAATAAACAATTATCATGAAACTCATATAGGTTAACCCATTAAGCCCCAGAGCTTCAAATACAGCAATTACTAGTATTTGAAATATTACTGGTGCTACAGCCTTAAATAAGAAATTAAATACTGGTGAGGTTTCTTCGGGCAGTGTCATTGATAACTCCATATAACCAATTGACACAGATTTTTCGCCAAGTTTGTTTATTATAAAAAACAACAATACGGCAAGCGTAAACTGTACAACCGCCAACCAAAATGAATAATCACCCATAAAAAATTGTTTAAGTATTTACCAAATCAGTAAGGAACTACCATATCTATAATTTCGTCGTGCTCAACCATATCATGTGGTTTCTCTTGAAAACCTCTATCGTATGATCTTACTATTATTTGCTCGACTAGTTCTTTCGTCATAGATTCACCATTTAAGTTTAATATTTTCATTGCCAGAAGACAACGATAATAAACTAAACGAATCTGCCTTGGGCGCAATTTCAACAACCTAACTGTAAGACAATCATATATCATCTCATTCAATCTCTCAATAGTCATTTCCTCAGTTACGCGCTGTTTACTATCTTTCTTATCTATAGTAAGTATATCTGAAGTAGATGCCACTTCATTAGCTATATACTGATAATCAAAAGTCTGTCCGGATAATTTCTCCAAGAATTCGTGCATATTATCATCATTCATGATTGGCAGAGCCATTGATACAGTAAACAGTTTATCCAACTGATCTTTGGACATTCTTCTA
>Ga0265298_10000314_pt1 | contig 73749 bp, 62 predicted proteins | sample AusTroGonzalo_MG_3_FD_193486 | JGI IMG/M metagenome (GOLD analysis project Ga0265298, IMG submission 193486) | Bovine rumen microbial communities from tropical cattle in Woodstock, Queensland, Australia - Gonzalo_01 | ecosystem: Host-associated > Mammals > Digestive system > Stomach > Rumen ... | reverse complement strand
AGTGAACTAAAGTAATATTACTTTAGTGGCAAGTGTATATTACTTTAGTGGCAAAGTAATATACCTTTAGTGGGAAAGTACTAGTACCTTTCTTCACTCGTCCGCCCGGGGCTCTTTTATCCGCCCAACAACTGCCAACAGATTTTGGCACTTTCCGCTTGACGGATAGGTGCGGAATATGATATAATATTAGCATCTAAACGGGGAAATCCCCCTAAATCGATCTTTGTCATAGCCGGGAAGATGGGAATCTTTACCCGGCTCGCGTCGCCACTGCGAGTGCAGGAGCGCGATATCAAATTTTGCAACGCTGCAAAGCGATCGTCACGAGAAATGTAGAGAGTTTCAAGATCGACGATACTTTGTAGAGAAAGTGCATATGCGCTTCCTCTCTTTGTATTTCGATCAGGGCAATCTCTACAGCCTCTCGTGAGATACGAAGAGAGGTTTTTTGTAGCCTCGATTCGTGTATGATTGCGGACAGTACAACAGAATCGACAACTGAGGAGGCTAGTAAAATGAAAAGCGTAAAGAAAATGGTGGCCGTTATGGCGGCTGTGTTGGGACTTGCGATATCCGCTACAGCGGACACGCAAGAGGTCGGTGGCATTACTTGGACTTATACGGTTTCCAATGGTGAGGCATCGCTTGGTGGAGGGTACTACTCTGCGTCAAGAGCGGTTCCGTCTTCAACAACAGGTGACATAACGATTCCTTCATCGCTGGGGGGATATCCGGTTAAGAGCATTGGTGACTATGCATTTTGCCAGTGCAGCGGGCTTACGAGCGTGACTATACCGGACAGCGTAACGATTATTGGGGAGTATGCGTTTTATCGTTGTTACGGACTTACGAATGTAACTATAGGGGCAGGTGTGACAAGTATTGGGAAGGAGGCATTTTGGGGATGTAGCAAGCTTACGAGCGTGACAATACCGGATGGAGTGACTAGCATTGGGGGAAGAGCGTTTTATTCTTGCAGTAAACTTGCAAACGTGACGATACCAGATAGCGTGACGCGCATCGGGGAAAGTGCTTTTTTCGCTACGCCTTTTTTTGATAATTGTAGTAATGGGCTGGTAATTCTGGGTAAAAACGCATATGTTATGAAAGGTGGATGCCCAGCTAATGTGGATATTCCGGATGGCATCGTCGGTATTTCCGACGGTGCGTTTTGGCGTTGTTCAGAGCTTACGAGCGTGACGATACCGGACAGTGTGAAGAGCATTGGGGAGGAGGCGTTTTATTATTGCGATAATCTTACGAACGTTACGATACCCGATAGCGTGACGAACATTGAGGGATTTGCGTTTGAAGGTTGCGCCAAAATGAGTGAAGTTACGATAGGTAATGGCTTAACGAGCATTGGGCCAGGCGTTTTTAGGTATTGCGGCTTTACGAGCGTGACAATACCGAATGGAGTAACGAATATTATGGAGTATGCGTTCGAGGGTTGTGGAAAACTACAGAATATAACGATAAGGAGTGGATTGACCGATATCGGATATGAAGCGTTCTCCAAGTGCCGGAGCGTGATAAAGTTTGAAGTAGATGAGGCAAATCCCAACTACAAATCGGAAAATGGACTACTTTTGTCCAAAGATGGAGAAATGCTTATTCAAGGCGTCAATGGAGACGTGACTATACCGGACGGTGTGACGGAGATTGAGTATGCGGCGTTTAGGTATTGTAGCGGGCTTACGAGCGTGACGATCCCGGATAGTGTGACGAGCATTGGTGTCAGCGCATTTCAAGGTTGTAGCGAACTCACGAGCGTGGCGATTCCGAGTAGTGTGACGTACATTGGTTCTGATGCGTTTTATGGATGTGATAAGGTTGGTAAAGTCACCGTGCCGGGATGGAAGTGTAGAATTCCGTTTGATAATGTCACCAATTTGGCGATTTCGGCAGGAACAACGAGTATTGGGGATAATGCGTTTAAAAGTTGCGGCAAGCTTGCGAGCGTGACGATGCCGGATGGCGTTACGAGCATCGGGGATTATGCGTTTGAGGATTGTAGTATGCTAAGGGAGGTGGCGATAGGGGATGGTGTTACGAGCATTGGAAAGTATGTGTTTCACAATTGCAGCAAGCTTGCGAGCGTGACAATAGGCGATGGCGTGATGAGTATTGGTGACGGCGCGTTTGAAGATTGCAACGGGCTTGAGAGCGTGACGATAGGGAACGGCGTGACGAGAATTGGAGACTGGACGTTTCACGGTTGTAGTGGGTTAAAGAACCTGACAATCGGAAATGGTGTGATGAGCATAGGGGAGTATGCATTTAGGGGTTGCGGTTTTACGAGTGTTATCCTGCCGGACGGAGTGACGAACATTGGTAATTATGCGTTTTGGGGTTGCGACAGGCTTACGAGCATTACTATTCCGGATAGTGTGACGAGTATTGGGCAGTATGCGTTTTATGGATGTAAAGGGTTCACTAGTATGACGATACCGGATGGAGTGACGAGCATCGGGCATAAGGCGTTTGCGGATTGTACCGAACTAACGAGCCTTGCGATAGGAAGTGGCGTGACGACAATTTTCGGGAGTGCGTTTTTTGGTTGTGATGGCCTTATAAAGTTTGAAGTGGATGAGGCCAATCCCAGCTATAAATCGGTAAACGGGCTACTTTTGTCAAAAGACGGCAAAACGCTTGTTCGAGGCCTCAACGGAAACGTGATAATCCCTGATGGAGTTACGTGCATTGGGGGTAGCTCGTTTTCCATGTACCGCAACCTTACTGGCGTTACTATTCCTGATGGCGTAACGAGTATTGAGGATTGTGCGTTCGAGTATTGTACCTTGCTTGCTGGCGTAACGATTCCCGACAGCGTTACGAGCATTGGGAATTGTGCATTTCAAGGCTGTAGCGGTCTAAAGAACTTGACAATCGGAAGCGGAGTTGCTAGCATTGTGGGGAGTGCATTTTCTGATTGTGATGGGCTTATAAAGATTGAAGTGGATGAGGCCAACCCCAGCTATAAATCGGTAAACGGGCTACTTTTGTCAAAGGATGGCACAACGCTTATTCGAGGTGTCAACGGAGACGTGACGATACCCGATGGGGTTACGAGTATTGAGTATGGGGCGTTTAGGTATTGTAAAGAACTTACGAGTGTGGTGATACCGGATGGTGTGACAAGTATCGGGCGAGATATGTTCGAAGAATGTAGCGGGCTAAGGCGCGTGACAATCCCGGATAGCGTAACGAGCATTGGGGATTTTGCGTTTAACGGTTGTAGTGGCCTTACGAGCGTGACGATACCGGACGGCGTGACGAGCATTGGGGATGCGGCGTTTCATGGATGCAGCGGGATTCCGAGTATAACGATACCCGATAGCGTGACGAGTATTGGTGAGGATGCATTTTGGGAGTGCAGCGGGCTTAAGAGCGTGACGATAGGGAACGGTGTGACGAGCATCGGGTGGTTCGTATTTGCGGGTTGCAGCGGTTTAAAGAGCGTAACGATTCCCGATAGTGTATTGAGCATTGGCGATCAGGCATTTTATGAATGTACAGGGTTAAACAGCGTGACGATTCCCGGCAGTGTAACAAACATAGGTTTTGGTGCGTTTGCTGATTGCCGCGGGCTAAAGAGTTTGACGATACAAGATGGCGTGACGCGCATTGAGTCTGGGGTATTTGATGGCTGTAGAGAGCTTGTGAGCGTGGTGATACCGAGTAGCGTTACGGACATTGGTGACGATCCGTTTTTTGGATGCAATAAGGTCGGTAAGGCTACCGTTCCAGGCTGGAAGTGTGGAATTCCGTTTGGCAATGTCACTAATTTGGTGATTTCGGCAGGAACGACTAGCATTAGGGATTATGGTTTTAGAAATTGCAGTAAGCTTACGAGCGTGACGATACCCGATAGCGTGACGAGTATTGGGCAGGGTGCGTTTAGGTATTGTAGCGGGCTTACGCGCGTAATTTTCAAGGGTAATGCGCCGCAAGTTGTTTCGTATGCGTTTGATGGAGTTGCGGAAGGATGTGTGGTGATGGTTTCTAGCGAGGCGACCGGGTTTACGGTTGATGCAGACGGTAAATGGCAGGGGATGAAGGTTGAGTACTATGATCCGTCAATTGCGCCGACGATCGATGGGGATGATGGAGCGGAAGTGCTGGGAGACGAGGATGCTGGGTATACGGTGAAGCCAAGTACGGATGCTGCCCAGGTGGAGGTGACGATTCCGGAGTGGGTGAGCGCGGACAAGGTGACGGTGCAGGTGACGGCAAGCGTGGAGAAGGTGAAGGCGAACGGGGCGACCATCCAGGTGATGAGCGGCGAGCATGACGTGAGCGAGTATGTGAAGCTGCCGGAGGCGGATTTGGACGGGTTTGTGGACCTTAGGGAGGCGGTAGTGAAGCCGGAAATCGTGGAGGCGCTTTTGGTCGAAGACGAGGCCGAGGTGTCGATTGGCGGGGAGGAGCCGCTTATCCGGACGGCCGAGACGAAGCCGGGGCTTACCTACCACTTCCGGGAAGGGGCGAGTTTGGAGGAGATGCGGGCCGATACGCCGCTCTCCAAGGCGGGCGATGGCCAGGCCTGGGAGCCGACTATTACCGTCAAGGACCCCGATTCCGCCTTCTACGAGCTCAAGATCACTTGGTAAGCACGTAGCCTTGGGACGGGGCTAGAAGAAAGTTCATTTTCCCTATTGACTTTTGGGGCGGAAATATGATATAATACTCGACAATCTTGTCCCGGGTGGGGCGAGAGGAAGCGAATGATTCGGGGTAATCCATCCTCGGACAAAGCGGATTGATCCTAAAAATCTAAAAGACGAAAGGAAAAACAAAATGGAAATGCCTACCTCTACCCTTACGGGTATCACGCTGAAGGACATGTTCGACGCCGGGCTGCACTTCGGCCATCAGACCAAGCGCTGGAATCCCAAGATGAAGGGATATATTTTCGACAAGCGCAACGGAATCCACGTGATCGACCTGACGCAGTCGGTGGCGCTTCTCGACGAGGCGGCCGAGTTCCTGCGCGGCATCGTGCTGGACGGCAAGAAGGTGCTGTTCGTGGCCACCAAGAAGCAGATCGCCGACATCGCCAAGAACGCGGCCGAGAGCGTGGAGCAGTTCTACGTGACCGAGCGCTGGCTGGGCGGCACGCTCACCAACGCCAAGACGCTGCGTTCTTCGGTCAAGCGCATGCGTCAGCTGCAGGCGACAGCCAAGGCGAACGGCGGCGAGCTTTCCGAGCACAAGCAGGAGGCGAGCATGCTCCGTCGCGAGCTCAACAAGCTGGAGAAGAACCTGACGGGCGTGGCCGAGATGAACGAGCTGCCGGGCGCGGTGATCGTGGTGGACGTGGTGCGCGAGCAGAACGCGGTCAAGGAGGCGGTGCGTCTGCGCATCCCCGTGATCGCCATCGTCGACACCAACGCCGACCCCGAGCCGATCGACTACGTGATCCCCGGCAATGACGATTCCGTGCGCGGCGTGGAGCTGATCCTGAACGGCCTCACCAAGGTCATCAAGACGGCGAACGACGAATACAGCGTCAAGGCGGCCGAAGAGAACCGCAAGCGCGAAGAGGCCCGCAAGGCCCGCGACGAAGCCGAGAAGGCCGCCCGCGCCGAGCGCAAGGCCAAGGCGGTGGCCGGCAAGCGTACGTCCGGCGCGGCCAAGAAGAGCTCCGTCAGCGCCAACGTGAAGGCGGCGGCGCGCAAGGCCAAGGAAGAGGCCGAGAACAAGGCCAAGGCGGATCTCGCGGCGAAGCGTCAGCAGGCGGTGGCGGAAGCTCAGGCCGACGTGAACGCGGTCGAGGCCGCGCAGGCTCCCGAGGCTCCTGCGGCCGAAGCTCCCGCGCCCGAGGCCACCCCGGCGGAATAATCAAACGAAACTACTACTCTAAGGAATTTGGAAAATGGCTATTACCATTCAGCAGATCAAGGAACTCCGTGAAGCCACTGCGGCCGGCATGGGCGCTTGCAAGGAAGCGCTCACCGCCACCAACGGCAATATGGAAGAGGCGGTCAAGTACCTCCGCGAGAAGGGTCTCGCGGTGGCGGCCAAGCGCGTGGACAAGGAGTCCAAGCAGGGCATCATCGCGCTCGCCGAGAGCGACGACAAGAAGGTGATGGCGCTCGCGGAGATCAACTGCGAGACCGACTTCGTGGCCAAGACCGACGCCTTCATCAAGTTCACGAACGACGCCGCCAAGGCCGCGCTCGAGGGCAAGAACATCGAGGAAGCGCTGAACGACGACTACAAGATGCTGCTCACCAAGACGGGCGAGAACGTGAAGATCCGCCGCAGCGAGCGGTACGAGCTCACCGAAAACGGCGTCATCAGCGGCTACATCCACATGGGCGGCAAGATCGGCGTTCTGGTGGAGCTTTCCACCCCGTGCGAAAAGTGCGCGGCTTCGGAGGAGCTCAAGGAGGCGGCCCACATGATCTGCTTGCAGATCGCGGCCAACGCGCCCAAGTACGTCAAGCCCGAGGACGTTCCCCAGGCGGAGATCGACGCCGAGCTGGAAATCAAGCTCAACGCGCTCAAGGAGCAGAAGGGCAAGCTTCCTCCGGAGCAGGCGCTCGTCGGCATCAAGAAGGGCATGGCCGCCAAGTATTGCACGCAGATCTGCCTCGTGAAGCAGGATTACGTGGCCGATGGCGATCTCACGGTGGAGAAGTATCTCGAGGGCGTCAGCAAGAACTGCGGCGGCGCGCCCATCACCGTCAAGCGCTTTGCGCGCATGCAGCTCGGCGCCTGAGGCGCTGCGGCTTGGAGGGCGGAGCTTCCGGCAGGCCCGGAGCTCCGCCGGTCGGTTCGACGCGTCACCAACGCGAGGGGTGGAGATGGAATTCGAAAACACGATAGGGCTTGAAACCCACGTCCAGCTGAAGACGAAGACCAAGATGTTCTGCTCGTGTCTCCTCAAGACCGGATGCGAGCCGAACACGAACGTCTGTCCGGTGTGTCTTGGCTATCCGGGGGCGCTCCCCGTGATGAACAAGGAGGCGGTGAAGCTCACGGTGATGAGCGGGTTGATGCTCGGTTGCCGGATCAATCCCCACGCCACCTTCGACCGCAAGAACTATTTCTACCCCGACATGGCCAAGGACTACCAGATTTCCGAGAACGAGAGTCCTTTGTGCATCGGCGGCGGGGTGACGATACAGACGGAGCAGGGCCCCAAGTTCATCCGCATCAACCATATCCATCTGGAGGAGGATGCGGCCAAGATCAACCACTACGCGCAGAGTTCGGGCGTGGATTTCAACCGCGGGGGCACGCCGCTCATGGAGATCGTGTCCGAGCCGGATCTCGCGAGCGCGGACGAGGCGATCGCGTATTTGACGGCGCTCAAGGAGATGCTGGTCTACGCGGGCGTGAGCGACTGCAATCTGGAAGAAGGCAACATGCGCTCGGACGTGAACATCTCCATCCGTCCCGTCGGCGAGACGAAGCTGGGCACCAAGGTGGAGATCAAGAACATGAATTCCTTCTCTGGGATCCATGCCGCCTTGACCTACGAGGCCCGGCGCCAGCGCGAGTGCATGGCGCATTCGATTCCGATCGTGCAGGAGACGCGCCGGTGGGACGGCGAGGCGCTGGAGACGGCTTCGATGCGTTCGAAGGAGAACGCCAACGACTATCGCTATTTCCCCGAGCCGGATCTGGTGCCGGTGGAGCTGGACGAGGCGACGGTCGAAAGCTGGCGCAAGCTGTTGCCGGAACAGCCGGAGGCGCGTCGCGCCAGAATGATCGAGGAATACGGGATCGCCGGCTACGATGCCGAGGTGTTGAGCCAGCACAAGGCGAACGCGGACTATTTCGAGGCGGCGGCCAAGGGCTTGGACAAGAAGACGGCCAAGAACCTCTGCAACCTTTTCATGTCGGATGTGATGGCGCTCATGAACGCTTCGGGCAAGTCGATCGGCGAGTGCGCCATGAAGCCGGAGGAGCTGAGGTCGCTCGTGGAGCTGGCGGCGGCGGGCACCATCAACGGGCCCACCTTGAAGGAGCTGCTGCCGGAGATTTTCGAAAAGGGCGGCGACCCCAAGGCGATCGTGAAGGAGCGCGGACTCGGCGCGGTGAGCGACACGGGGGCGCTGGAGGCGTTCGTGGACCAGGCGATCGCGGCCAATCCGGGCCCGGTGCAGGATTTCAAGAACGGCAAGAAGGCGGCGGCCGGATTCTTCGTGGGGCAGGTGATGAAGCTCTCCAAGGGCAAGGCAGATCCGAAGCTGGTGGGGTCGATCGTGGCCAGGAAGCTGGCGGCGATGTGTCTCGGGCTGGTGCTGATGTTGGTGGCCGGCTGCACCAGTTTCATCCACATGCAGACGGCGCTTTTCGCCAACGACGACGGCGAGTTCCTGACGGTAGACTACGGAACCGGCAAGGAAGACCACACCACCACGTTCATTTCGCCCGGCAACGGCCAGGAGCTGGAGATGAAGAGCAAGCTCCGGGTGAAGGTGAAACTGCCCAACGGCGACAGCTTTTTGGCGTTCCAGTGCATGAATTTCCTGCCTTCGGGCACCATGTACCGGACCGACAACCGGAAGTGGATGTTCCATGCCAACGGTTTCACCTGCCGGGTGTACCGCGAACTGGACGACCGGTCGGGCTATACGCTATATTACGAAGGCGTGCTGGCCAAGACGGTGGAAAAGCCCAAGAAGAGGTGAGGCGATGTTTCGGGCGCTCGACAATATCCGTGTAGTGCTGGTGGGGACGCTGTACACCGGAAACGTGGGGTCGAGCTGCCGGGCGATGGCCAACATGGGCATCCGCAATCTGGTGCTGGCCGCGCCGAATCTGCAGAACGGCTGGGACGAGGCCGAGCGGCTGGCGGTGCATGCGACCGACATTCTGGCCAACCGCAGGGAAGTGGCCACGCTCGAAGAGGCGGTGGCCGATTGCGTGGCGGTGGTGGGGACTACCGCGAGGGGCGGGCTCTACCGTCAGCACGTGCGCGCGCCCAGGGATTGCGCGGCCGACATTCTCAAGATGGCGGAGGACGGTCCCGTGGCGCTCGTGTTCGGGCGGGAGGACAAGGGTCTCACCAACGAAGAGATCGCCCAGTGCACGCATCTCATCCGCATTCCGGTGGACGAGGGCTATACGAGCATCAATCTGGCGCAGGCGGTGCTCATAACCTGCTACGAGTTTTTCACGGCTTCGGGTACGTATCAGCCGCCGCACGAGAAGGCATGTGCGGCTCCGCAGGCGCAGAAGATGCAGCTCATGAAGAACTGGGCCGAAATGCTGGAGAAGATCGGCTTCATGCAGAGCGTCCAGCGCGAACATTTCATGCAAGGGTTTCACCGGGTGTTCTCACGGGGAGTCTACACCAAGGATGACGCCGCGTTGTTGTTGGGAGTGGCAAGGCAAGCAATATGGACCGCATCGCATACCTCATAAGACGTCTGTTGCTGGTGATACCTACCTTCATCGGCATTACCGTAGTGTGTTTCACGCTGACGCGATTCCTGCCGGGCGGACCGGTGGAGATCCGTCTCATGCGTCTCAAAGGCATGGCGCAGGCGGGGGAGACGAGCTCTTCCACTTCGGCCGCGCACATCAGCGAGGAGTACAAGAAGGACCTGGAGCGTCAGTTCGGGTTCGACAAGCCGATCGCGGTGCAGTACTGGAACTGGCTCGTCGTGAACCGGATGGGGATGAAGCTCCCCAGCTACGACTATCCCAACAAGACGGCGTGGCAGCTCATCAAAAGCCGCATTCCGGTTTCGCTGTGGTTCGGACTCGCGTCGTTCCTCCTGACCTACATGATCTGCGTGCCGCTCGGGATCGCCAAGGCGCTCAAGCACCGCCAGCCGTTCGACGCCGGAAGCTCGCTCGTGGTGTTCATCGCCTACGCCATTCCGTCGTTCGCGCTCGCGATGATGCTCAAGATGTTCTTCTGCGGCACGGTCGAAGGGTTGTGGGACGCGTTTCCGCTGGGCGGGATTTCGTCCGACTTCGACGTCGAGCCCGGGTTCTGGACTTGGTTCGCCGATCGCGCCTGGCACATGGCGCTGCCGATCGTCTGCTACGTGGCGGGCGGTTTCGCCATGCTCACCCTGCTCATGAAGAATTCGCTCCTGGACCAGATTTCGGCCGACTACATCCGCACCGTGATCGCCAAGGGCGCCACGCGTCGCCGGGCGATCTGGCTGCACGCTTTCCGCAATGCGCTGATCCCCATCGCCACCGGACTGGGGCCGATGATCGGGCTCCTGTTCGCCGGTTCCATCATCATCGAGACCATCTTCGAGATTCCCGGCATGGGCCGGCTCAGCTGGGATGCGCTGATCGGACGCGACTATGCCGTCTTTCTGGCGCTCTTGGCGCTGACCGCCAGCTTCCAGCTGATCGGCAACCTCATTTCCGACGTTCTCTACATGATTATCGACCCCCGAATCGACTTCTCCAAAAAATGATCTTCTCACCTCTAACCATCAAGCGTTTCCGCAGTTTCCGCCGAATCAGCCGTGCGTGGTGGTCGCTCATCGGCTTCGGCGTCATTTTCGTGTTCTGCATGCTGGCCGACGTGGTCTGTCCGTGCGATCCGAGGGCGGTGGTGGATCCCGCCACGCTGGAGAAATACCGCAAGCCGGTGGTGGAGTATTCCTACGAAATCAAGAACGCGCGCTGGAACGAAATGCCCGACGGCTCCATCAATTCGTTCGAGGGGCCGGAGGATTTCGATTTCGGGAATCTCGCGGACTATGACGTGAAGCGCACCCAGAAGGATGGATACGTGCGCGTTTTCTGCGAGAGCAAGACTCCGCCCAAGCGCACCGAGCGCATTCTGCCGGCGCCGGAGATCTGCTTCCCGTTCCGTCCCTGCAAGGAGCATCCCTTCGGGATCGACGCGGGCGGACGCGACGTCTACGCCCGAGTGGTGCATGGCATGCGCATCGCCTTGCTGTTCGGTCTGGTGCTGGCGTTCTGGGCCATGTTCACCGGGCTCGTCATCGGCGCGATCGAGGGATATTTCGGCGGGGTGACCGATATCGTCTGCCAGCGTTTCACCGAAATCTGGTGTTCGATACCGTTCATGTACGTGATGATTTTCATCGGTTCCACGATGGGCCGGAGTTTCACCATCCTGCTGATATGCTATGCCATTTTCAACTGGATCGGCGTAAGCTACTATATGCGCGCGGAATTTCTGCGGCTCCGTTCGCGCACTTTCGTGGAGGCGGCGAAGGTGCAGGGCTTCAGCGCCGCGCGGATCATTTTCGGGCATATCCTCCCGAATGCGCTCACTCCGCTCATCACGCTGTTCCCGTTCCTCCTGATGGGCGCCATCGGGTCGCTGGCGGCGTTGGACTTCCTAGGTTTCGGCTTGCCGCCCATGACGCCCAGCTGCGGCGAACTCATGAACCAGGCGCAGCAGTTCCGTTGGGCGTGGTGGCTCATCCTTTTCCCGGCGCTGGCGCTGTTCATCGTGATGCTCCTTACGGTGCTTATCGGCGAGGGCTTGCGCGATGCGTTCGATCCGCGCCAGAAGTCCAAGCTTGAATGAACTATCTTGAAGTAGGCAGCCGTTTCGGCGACTACGTGGTGGAGAAGCTGCTCGGCAGGGGCGGCATGGGGGCGGTGTATCTGCTGCGGGCGGTGGCCAATGACGCCCTGTATGCGGTGAAGATAATGATTCCGCCGGAGGGCGCGGAGGCGGAGCGGGAGTTCCGCCGCAGATTCGCGCGCGAAGCCTACTTCGCGATGAAGATACGGCACCGCAACCTCATCGCGGTGTATGACGTGGGCGAGGATCCCGACACCGGACTTTGCTATATCATCATGGACTACGTGCCCGGCGGGAATCTTTCCAGCCGGCTGTACGAACGGGGCAGGCTCGATATCCGGGAGGCGGTGGAGCTCACGATCCAGATCGCCTCCGCGCTCAATCTGGCGCACGAGTTCGGGGTGGTGCATCGCGACATCAAGCCGGACAATATCATGTTCGATGCGGACGGGACGCCGAAACTGTCGGATCTGGGCATCGCCAAATTCGCGGACGACTCCTCCACCGCCACTTCGGTCACGTCTACCGGAATCGTCATGGGCACGCCCGCGTACATGGCGCCGGAGCAGATGATGGATTCGCATCAGGTGGATGCCCGGGCCGACATCTATTCGCTCGGCATGGTCCTGTACGAAATGCTGACCGGCGAACGTCCGCACGGCAACTCGTCGATGCTGGAGCTGGTGGCCAAGGCGGTAAAAGGGGTTGAATTGCCGAACGTGCGCACTTTGCGTCCGGAAGTTCCGCCGGAAATCGCCAAGATAATCGCTTCGATGTGCTCGAACAAGCCGGAGAAACGTCCTGCCTCCGCCTTGATGGTGGCGCAGCTTTGCATGCTGGCGCTGGAGAAATGGCGCCGGCGCACCGAACACGCGGCATGGCTGAAGCGCATGCGCAAGCGCATCGTGTTGGGTGCGTGCGGTTTGTTGCTGGGCGTTGCGGGGTTGATCGGAATCGGCGTTTGCTGTTGGCCGGACGCTCCGCAGTCGGCAGCAGAGCCGGGAGCGGAAACGGCGCCGGAGGAACCGTCTGTTGGGCAGAAGGAAGAGATGCCGAAGCCGACGGAAGCTCCCGCCGCGCAAGAAGCGCCCCCGGAGAAAAAGGACGGACCGGAAAAGAAAGCGGAATCCAAGCCGGAGGAGGATCCGCACGAACCGGGCACGCGCGAGCTCAAATGCGCGAAGATGGACGAGAATATGAGGGCGCTCGTCAAAAGCGCCAACGACATCAAGGGCGGCTCGGTAAGTATGTGGGGCAATGGCCGGCTGGTGTGCGGCAAACTCAAACTGGAAGGCTATTCCGCCGGATGCAGGGACGTGGCTTCGTGGACGCGGTTGGACGAAAACACCGGCGAGTTCGCGGTGGCGGTGCATCCCGGCAGAGGCAAGGTGGTGTTCATGAAGCACGGCTACGAACCGCTGGAGGTGCCGGTTCCCGAGGCTAAAGAGTCGTGGCGCGACGATTTGGCGGTGGACGTGGGCACGGTCACCATGCGCCGGATCAAGTCGGACAAGTCGGCGATGGTGTCTTTCCGCGTGAAACTCACGGGCAATGCAGGCAAGGCGCAGGTGGAATTGACTTTGGTCAATGACGCTCAGCCCAGTTCGGTCAAAAGGTGGAACGGCAACCTGCAGACGCCCCGGGTCAGCGCCTATTCGCGAACCGTCAAAGACGGGCAATTCGTGAGCATCGGCAATTGCGTGCCGGTGCGCCACATCCTCACGATCAAGGCGGAAGACGGAAACACCTACCGCCGCGAGCTCAATTTCTCGAAAGAGAAATACTTCAATCTCGGCGACATAAAACTGGGCTCGGCCAAGAAATAGCCGGTCGGCTCAAGCTTGGGAATCGGATTCTTCGGCGATAAGCCAGGCCGGAGGCTCGAAGGGCAAACCGGCGAACGAGTCGATATAGTGCCGGAAGTCGAAGGGTAGGCGACGGATCTCCACCGTCCTCCGTTCGTCGTCGTAGATAGCGTAGGAAGAGAAGGGGTCGCGCCGGGGATAGCCTACGGACCCTACGTTGATTATATATCGCAGATTGGGCTGGATGCGGATGAAATTGGCTTCGGTGCGCAGAACGCGTCCGGTTTCCGTCAGACACCAGGTTTCCTGCTTGTGGGTGTGGCCGATGAACATCAGCGGGGCGGTGGTGAACGAGAAATCGATGAGCGCATCGTGTTCGGTCGAGATGTAGGCGAACGCGGTCGGCATGGAGAATTCGCCGTGCGCGCAGACGAAGGAATCTTCTTCGTGGACGTAGGGCAAGGTGGCGATGTATTCCAGCCGTTCCATCCCTAGTTCGTCGCGTGCGATGCAGTCCACCCTGTAGTTGGGGTTGGAGATCACTTCCTGGATCGGCAGAATGCCGGCGCAGGCGGCATCGTGGTTGCCCATCAGCCATACGTCGCATTTGCCGACGGCCAGTTCGTAGCTGGCGAGCGCGCCATAGCCGTAGCCGGTGATGTCCCCCAGACAGATGATTTTGTCTGCGCCCTGTTCCTGCGCGTCGGATAGCGCGTCTTTGAAGGCCAGGGGGTTGGCGTGGATATCACTTAGAATGGCAAATTTCATACAGTGCGAATCCGGTTTTGGCGATACTGGCGAAAGTGAAGTAAAGAAGCATGGCTTTGAGGCTGCCTATCGGCATGACCGCGAACGTCAACGGCAGGGCGAGATTGAGCGGAATCCACCATTTGAGGAAGCCGAAGCGGACGGCGCTCACTTCCGTCTGGGTGTGGATGTTGTAGACGGCCGAAATCACATGGATGCCGATCAGCCAGGGAATCGCCCAGGCATAGGGCGCGTAGTCGTTTCCGTGCGGCAGGAATCCGAGGATCGGGCGTCCGAACGCAACGAAGAACAGGGCCAGCGCTCCGCCGCCCAGCAGGGTGGCGATGGAGGTTTTGACGACCAGCGGCTTGGTGGAGCGACCGGTTTCGGCGGCTTCGGCGGTGAAGGGAAATAGCACCAGCAGGAGCGTCGAGGAGAACATGGCGGTTATTTCGGAAAAGCGAGTTACCATGTAATAGGCGGCGGATTCCACGTCCGGCAGATTGTGTCGGATTATCGTCTGTTCGGTCAGGCCCAGTATTTTGGCGGACAGCTGGAAGCCGGCGATGCCCATAAACATCAGCGCGAACCGTTTGACCGCAGGCTTGGACCAGTAGCGTTCGGCGCGGACGGACAGCTCTTTCCGGAGGAGATACAAGGAAGCGAGAATATTGACTGTAGGAGTGGACGCCTGCCCCACGAAATAGCCGGAAAGCGGGCGGAACGGCATGGCTGCCACCATCGCCAGGAGCCGGACGGGAGCGCAAACGATGGTCATTATGGAGATGGCGTTGAACTTTTTGAGCGCTTGCAGGGTGTTGACGTAGATGGGTGCCACGCAACCCACGAACGCCGAAGCGATCACCAGAATGCCGAGCGATCCTCTGGCGATGCGGATCTTGGACAGGAAGAAGGGCATGGTCAGCGCGCATACGGCGATTGCCAGCACCAGGAATATGGCCACCGCCACGAAAACCCCGCGCATCAGCGTTTTCATCTGTCCGAATTCGCCCCGGGTGGCGAGAGTGTTGATCTCCTTGCTGAAAGTGACGGCGAAAACCGACGCCGGCAGCGCCAGAAAGTCGGCGAACGAGGCCAGCGGCAGGACCGCGCCCAGTTCGGTCGGATCGATGTATTTCGGCACCAGCCACACGCCAACTAGCACGTTGAGGGCATCGGTGGTGCGGAAAGCGCAAAACATCAGGAGCGAGTACCACCAGAAGTCCCCGAGCGTGAAATGGATGCGTTGCAGGAAGCGGGAAATCATTCGATGGAGAACTTGCGGTTGAGTTCGCGGTTGGAAGTGAAGATCATCACCGGTTTGCCGGCCGGCGAAACGTATGGCATCCGGCAGGCGGAAAGCTCCTCCACCATCCGGACGGCAAGCTTTTCGTCAAGCTTGACCGGTGCGCGCGAACAGGCGCGGGCGATCGATTTGGCGATGAAGTCGGTCCGCCATCTTTCTCCGCCGCGCTTGGCCGGGCCTTCGCCCAGATCTTGCGCGATGGTGGAGAGGACGGCGGCGGACGGCAGATGCTCGATCGTCTGGGGAATGGCTTCGATTTTGAAAGTGTCGGTGCCGAATTCCTCCAGACTCCAGCCCATGTCCGCAAGTTCTTTCAGCGAGGCGCGGATCCGGGCGAACTCCGGCGGCGAAAAGCGTACGGTTTCGGGAATGAGCAGTTGCTGGGAAGGGCATGCCGGTTTCTGCAACCGTTCGAACACGATACGCTCGAGCGCGGCCTTGGGATTGATGGTGACGATGCCTGAATCGGTTTCGACCAGGAGAAAGCCGCTGTCGGCGAGCGCGAGAACGCGGAACTGCCGCCAAGGGGCGGTTCGGGTCTGGTCGGGTTCGAGCGGAAGGTCGATCTGTACCGGAACGCTTGGCGGAGGCGGCTGCGGATATTCGAATACGGCATTCGCGGAGGGGACGGAGGGCGGTTCTTGCGGCGCGGCAGTCTGGACGGCCGGAGCATCTTCCGGTTTGACCGGCAGAGCCGGTTTGGCCAGCAGGGCGCCGGCTACCGCATCGATCAACGCCTGCTTGACGGCGGAGTTGCGGCGGAACCGGACTTCGCGCTTGGTGGGATGCACGTTCACGTCCACATCTTTGGGCGGAAGATCGATGAAGATTATCGCAGCCGGCTTCACGTCGCCTTGCCGATGGGGGTAGGCCTCGCGCAGGGCGTAGGCTATGGAAGGCGCGGTGGCGGGTCGGCAGTTGACGAAAACGTATTGGTCGCGACGGGTCGGCAGGTTCAGATTGGGCTTTTCGATGAAGCCGTTTATCTTGACTCCGTCCTGATCGGCGGAAATCGGCAGCAGCGATGCGAGGAAATCGGACGAGAACAGTTCCAGCACCCGGTCGTCAAGCCGGTCGCAGGGCGGAAGCCGGCAAACTTCGCGACCGTCGCAGATCAAGGTGAAACCGATCTGGGGATGCGCCAAGGCGTGGGCGGTCAACACCTGACGGATGTGGCTTTCTTCGGTGGCGGTGGACCGCAGGAATTTCTGCCGGGCGGGGACGTTGCAGAAAAGATCGCGCACTTCCACGAGCGTACCGGGGGGCGTGCCGGCCGACCTCACTTCGGCGATGGTGCCGGCGTTCACCTGTATGAACGTGCCCTCGTCCTTGTCGTGCGCGCGGGTGGTCAGCGAGAACCGCGACACCGAGGCGATGGAAGGCACCGCTTCGCCGCGAAAGCCCAGAGTGTCGATGTTTTCGATATCCTCCACGTCCAGGATCTTGCTGGTGGCCTGCCGTTCCAGGCAGAGCATGGCATCGTCGCGGTCCATGCCGCATCCGTCGTCCTGCACGGACACGAGCTTCCGTCCGCCCTGCACCACCGAAAGCCGGATATTGCGCGCACCGGCGTCGATGGCGTTCTCCAGCAGTTCTTTGACCACCGAGGCCGGACGTTCCACCACTTCGCCGGCCGCGATTTTGTTGGCGACGTGGACGGGCAGCACCCGGATATGGCCATCGCGCCTAGAAGTCAAGGGAAATGTTCTTTCTCAAGTAGGTGGGTTCGTCCACGTTTTCGCCGTGCCACAGAGTGCTTTCGCTGTTCTGGAAGCGTCCGCGCAGCTTGGCGCCCGGCGCCAGCACCGACTGCACTTTGCGCGACCTGGCGGCGGATTCGTCGAGTTTGGTGAATTCGAACAGCATCGTCACCACCGAAATCCTGCCGGAGAATGTCGCTTCGTCGTTCACGGTGGCGAGCTCGAACTGCGCCGTTTCCCCGAACGCCTTGCGGATGCCGCCGGCAATGGTGCCGATTTCCGTGAGCCGCAGATCGTCTCCGGCCAGCACTCCGCACAGGATGGCGCGGATGGAGGCGGATCTGGCCGACAGCGATTCGCTGGACAGAAGCGCATCCAGCGCCTGGGCGGCGCGATCGGGACCTTCCGCCTCCACAGCGGCGAATCTTCCGCGTCCAGCCCGCGACAGCACGTGACGCAGACGTTCGGCGTCGAGCCGGATATAGCCTGGCGTCTCGAGGAGCCGCCAGAACAGCGTCACGCCCTGCGAAAGCGTCTTTACGGCCCGGTCGAACGCCAGCTTCATGTTGTCGGAGGCGGACGTCAGCCGGTCGAGCGGAAGAAAGAAACTGGTGCTGGCGGCATCTTCGATCATGCCCATCACGCTGCGCGACTTGCGCTGCCGGTCGTCCCCCTCGAACGCGAACGGCGTGGTGGCGAAAACGATGGAGGGGATGCTGCGCTTGGCGAGCCGCTTCAGGATCTCCAATGTGGCGCCGCCGCCGGTGCCGCCGCCGAGCGAAGTGACGATCACGGCGATGCGCACGCCTTCGAGCGAAGGATCGAGCGAAGAGATCGATTCTTCCACCGCCATCCGGGCCGCCACGATATCGCCGCCGGAACCGCGTCCGGAAAGCCGGTTGCCGCCCAGAAGCACGAAATCGCCGCCGAGCTGTCCGGTGGTGGCGTCGGTGTCGCACAGGACGTGGCGGATCGAGCCGTCGAAATTGCCGGCGATCAGCGAGGCCGTGCGACAGCCCGAAGTGCCTACGCCGATCATTAGCATGGTGTTTGCGGAGTTCACCGGAAAATCCCTTTCAGCGTGTCGAAGAGCGAATGCTCCTCGTAGTTCTTGTGTGCATAGATGAGGGCGCCGGCGATCGACGCGAACTCGGCCGGGAATTCCTCCTGGTCCAGGCCGTCGATGTAGAGCGGGTTGCCGGTCCGCACGGTGGTGCCGATTTCGCGCTGCAGCATGAGGTCGATATCCTTGAGCCGCGCGCCGCCGCCGGTGATGACGATGCCGGAGTGGAGCCGGTTGATGAGATCCTGCTCTTCCAGTTTCTCGCGGATCATGGCGATCATTTCCTTGACCCGCGCATTAACCACGATATTGACGGCGCGGCACGAGATCGAGCGGGCGTCCATGCCGGGAGTTGAAGGGTCGACGGTGATGCGGTCTTCCTCCTCCAGACTGGATACGACGGCCGAAGCGTGTTCGCGTTTGAGCATTTCCGCACGGGCGTTCGACAGCTGGAACGCCTGCGCGAGATCGTTGGTGATGTGGTCGCCCCCCACTCCGATGGCGCCGGTGGTCACGAGATAGCCGTCGGAATAGACGGCGTATCCGGTGGATCCGCCGCCCAGATCCAGCACCAGCACGCCGTTCTTCTTCTCGTGGTCCTGCAGCACCGCTTCGGCCGCGCAGGTGCAGGCGAAGAGCGGATCGCGCAGTTCGAGATGCGCCGCTTCGGCGGCGGTGCGGGCGTCTTCGATGCGGTTCTTGTCGGCCGAGATGCTCAGTACGTTCAGCTTCAGCACGTGGCCGGCGATGTTCTTGGGACTCAATATCCCGCCGCGCTGGTCCACGCAGAAGTCCTGCTCGATGATGTCGAGTCCGATGCGTTCGCCGCCGCCGGGAGTTAGCTGGTGGGCGTTGGCTATGACGTTTTCGATATCTTCATCGGACACGGTCTTGTTGTTCACCGCGATGGTGCTGGAGAGCTGGTCGGCCGACACGTGCTGGCCGTTGACCACCAGAAAGGCGTTGGCGATATCGATGGATCCGCCGTCCTTCTTGGCCTTGCGCTCGATCTCGCCGATTACGCCGCGGATCGACTGCTTGGCCTGTTCGATATCGGTTATTTGCGATTTCCGCACCCCGGAGGACGGAATGGACGCGAGCGAGGTGACGGTCAGCTGTTTGCCGGTCTCGCATTCGGCGACCGCCAGCACGGTGCGGGTGGTGCCCAATTCCAATGCGGCGTAGATGTTGTAGCTCATTGTATGGTTTCCTTGGTGTCGGCGTAGACGCGATCAGGTTCGGTGGCGTTCCAGATGACGGAAATGCCGGTCAGCCGGGCATTGATGGCGTCGCGCAGGTTGCGCATCACTTTCAGCATTTTGTCCTGGGTGCGCGGCGAAGGATTGTCCATTCCTTCCCACGCAATCTTGGCTTTCTGGTAGTTGCCCAGCGTCACCAGCAGGAAGTCGGGCTTGCAGGCGTCCGCCTCCCGGATGCCCAGTTCCTGGAACTCCGCGTCTTGCGCGGATTCGAGGAGCCTCAACGCCGCGAGCGAATGGCCCTCGAGCCTTTTGCCGATCGCCGTTCCGGGCGTGGCCGATTCGCGGACCATCGGCAGCATGTCCACTCCGCGCCGGCACGCGAACACCACGCCTTCGGTGTCGGCCACCTTGCCGCTCCATTGCTTGACGTCGTGGATGCCAATCCGCACGACCGGTTCGCGTTCGGTGATGGTGATGCAAACCTGATCCGGCAGGCGCTTCGCGATGGCGATGGACCGGATGGTGGGATATTTGGCGAGCACGTCCCTGCGCCGCTCTTCGAAATTGATTTCCCACAGATTGGCGCCTTTGCGGATGCCGAACGCCTCGCGGATCGCATCGGGCGGAACCATTTTGCCGGTGGTCGTAACCTCCACCTGCAAGGTGGGGTCGTGCACTTCGCATTGCTGGATCCAGATTTCGCGCAATTTGCCGTACGCCAGCGCCAGTCCCGTGCAGACCGCGGCCATCAGGACGAGCGCCGCGACGAACAGCACGCCTTTGACATTGCGCGGTTTGATCACTTTGTTTCTGGAGTATTGCCGCTTACTCATGGTCGTAATCCGCCTTTCCGAGAATCTTGTCGCACACCCCGGCGAAGGAGAGTCCGGTCTTCATGCCGGCCTTGGGCACCAGTGAGTGCGAGGTGAACCCCGGCGAGGTGTTGAGCTCCAGCACGTAGCATTTGCCTTCCGGCGTCACGCGGAAGTCCACCCGGGTGACGCCCCGGCATCCGATGGCCTCGCAGGCGGCCAATGCGAGCCGCTTCAGTTCGGCGCAAAGGACGGGATCCTCCAGGAACGGATAGCGCGTTTCCTGGCTCAGATACTTTTCCTCGTAGCCGTACCAGCCGTCCTTGGCCACGATCTCGATAACCGGCAGCGCCTCGCCTCCGATCACCCCCACCGTAGTCTCGATGCCGGGGATGAACGCCTCCACGAGGATGTCTTCGCCCGACCCGGCAGCCTTGGCCGCTTTGAGCGCGCGCGCCCATCCGGAGGCCTGCGCGACTTTTGAGATGCCGACCGAGCTTCCGTCGCAAGGCGGCTTCACGACCACCGGAAGCGGCAGGGGACAGACGGCGCAATCCGCCTTGACGACCGCCCACGGAGCGGTGGGGATGCCGCGCGCATCCAGCAGTTGCTTGGTGGCGATCTTGTCCATCGCGATGCGCGAAGCTTCGGCTCCCGGACCCGTGTATGGAATGCGCAATTTGTTCAATTCCGCCTGTATTCCGCCGGATTCTCCCCATCCGCCATGCAGCGCGATGTATACCTTGTCCGCGCCGGAAAGGTCCACCCCCTCCAGCGAGTCTGCCTTGAGGTCCACGCCCACGACTTCGTACTTGCCGAGACTCTTCAGCGCTTCGACCACGTTGCGGCCGCTCTCGAGCGATACCTCCCGCTCGTTGGACGTGCCTCCCATCAATACAAAAATTTTCTCCATAGTCCTTATATTATATCATAAATTATGATATAATAGTAGATATGAAAGTGCATTTTTTGGGAATCGGCGGAGTGGGCATGGCCGGGCTCGCCATGCTGATGCGCCATCATGGCCACGAGGTGTCGGGGTGCGACCTCGCACTGTCGCCGCGCACGGACTGGCTCGAACGCGCCGGAATCAAGGTGTTTTGCGGGCACGACGCGGCGCACGTGAAGGATGCGGATCTGGTGGTGGCCACTCCGGCGGTGGACCGCGCTTCGCCGGAATTCCAGGCGGCGAAACTGGTCAAGTTCCGCGGAGAGGTGCTGGCCGGCGAAATGGTCGCAAGGCCTTCGATCGCGGTGTGCGGCACTCACGGCAAGACGACCACCGCCACCTTCACCGCCAAGCTGCTCCGGGCTTTGGGCGACGATCCGTCGTGGGTCATCGGCGGCGAAACCGGTTCCTTCCCGGTGGCGGGCATGGGCAATGGTCCCCTCGTAGTGGAGGCGGACGAATCGGACGGAACGCTCATGCTCTACCGGCCCGACATCCTGGTCGTGACCAACTGCGAATACGACCACCCCGACTTCTTCAAAACTCCGGCCGACTATTTCCGCTGTTTCGACGTGGCGCGCGCCAACGCCAAGACGGTGATCGAAAGCGAACAGCTTCCGCTCGAAGGCTGGGATATTCCTTTGGCCGCCCTGCACAACCGCAAGAATGCGCGCGCCGCCATCGAAGTGGCGCTCCGGCTCGGACATTCGCGAGACGCGATCGAGCGGGTGTTGCCGGAAATCGTGAAGGAACTGCCCGATCGACGGTTCCAGCGGCTGGAAGCCGGAGTCTACACCGACTACGCCCACCATCCCACCGAAATGGCCAACGCCATCGCCATGGCGCGCGAAGCGTGTTCCGGCACGTTGCGCGTACTTTTCCAGCCGCACCGGTATTCGCGCACCCGCGCACTCCTGCATGCGTTTCCGTCGGCGTTCGTCCAGGCCGACGAAGTGGTGCTCTGTCCCACCTACGCGGCCTTCGAACAGCCGGTGCCCGGCGGCGACATTGCCGACCTCTACCGGGAACTGCGCGAAAGCGATCATCGCTACCGGCTGTATCTCGCCCGCAGCTGTCTCGAAGCCTGGACGCATGCGAAGCTTTCCTCCCGTCCCGGCGATCTGACGCTCATCCTGGGTGCGGGCGACATCATCAAGGTGGCCGGGGAACAGCCGCTTCCGCCGAAACGCATCCCCATCGGTATGGGTTCCAATACGTGGCGCAGCGATCTCAAGACGAACGAGACGTATTTCCGCGTCGAGGGCCCGGCCAACATGCCGGGAGCGAGTCTGCACATTCCTTGGATGGCCGGCATTCCCGGCACGGTCGGCGGCTGGATCAAGATGAATGCGGGCGCGCACGGGCACGCCATCGGCGAACTTGTGGAGCGCGTCAAGGTGGACGGCCGGTGGATCAAGCCCGAATTCGCCTACCGCTCCAGTTCCATCTCCGGCACGATCGAAGACTTCGAACTTGTCCCGTACGGACGCGACGACGCGGCCGAGCGCGAGTTCCTTGCGAAGCGCAAACGCTTCCCGCCCGGCACCAAGGGGTCGGTCTTCAAGAATCCGCCCGGCGACTTCGCGGGACGGCTTCTCGAGGCGGCGGGGGCCAAGGATCTGAAGGTGGGCGGCGCTTGCGTATGGACGGAGCACGCCAACGTGATCGTGTCCGGCCCGGACGCCGTTCCTGGCGATTTCCTGGCGCTCGCGCGGCTCATGCAACTGGCCGTATTCTTCAAGTTCGGCGTGCGCCTCTCGCCCGAAGTTCGCGGGCTCACGGAATTGCGGGACTAATTTTCCGCTTGCAATTTCCGTCCGGATATGGTATAATATACGTCAACAAAGAAAATTAAGGAGCAAGGCAATGCCTAGAACCGACATCGATTGGGGTTCGCTGGGATTCGGTTTCAGCGATGTCAACTGTCACATACGCTATGTCTGGAAGGACGGGGCGTGGAGCAAGCCGGAGTTTCCGGTCGAGCCGTACATCACCATGCATATCGGCGCGAGCTGCCTCCATTACGGGCAGGAGTGCTTCGAGGGGATGAAGGCGTTCCGGCAGAAAGACGGCAAGATCGTCATCTTCCGTCCGGAGGAGAACGCCAAGCGCATGTACCGCACTGCGGTGCGCACCGTGATGCCGCCGGTGCCGGTCGAAATGTTCATCGAGGCGGCGGAAGAGGTGGTGAGGCGCAACGAGGAGTTCGTGCCTCCGTACGGAACGGGCGGCAGTCTCTACCTGCGTCCCTTGCTGATCGGCACGGGTCCGCAGATCGGTGTGGCGCCGGCGCACGAATACACTTTCATGATCATGGTGATGCCGGTGGGCGCCTACTACAAGGGCGGACTAAAGCCGGTGCGGGCGGTGATCCTGGACGATTGGGACCGGGCCGCGCCCAACGGCATGGGCGACGTGAAGGTGGGCGGCAACTACGCCGCGTCGCTCTACGCCCACGAGAAGGCCAAGCGCGAAGGTTGGCCGGTGGAGCTGTATCTGGACGCGAAGACGCACCAGTACGTGGAGGAGTTCTCCACTTCCAACTTCCTGGGCATCAAGGCGGACGGAACGTACGTCACGCCCGATTCGCATTCGGTGCTGCCGTCGGTCACCAACATGTCGCTCAAGGAATGCGCGGCCGATCTCGGCTGGAAGGTGGAATGCCGCAAGGTCCCCTACGGGGAGATCCGCGAATTCACCGAAGTGGCCGCGTGCGGAACGGCAGTGGTGGTCACGCCGGTGTGGGAGATTACGCGCGGAAACGACGTGATCAAGATCAGCGACGAAAACACGGTGGGTCCCCACCTCCAGAAGCTTTACGACACGGTCCAGGGCATCCAATACGGCGTATTGCCGGATGTCCACGGCTGGTGCCATGAAGTGAAGATGTAAGTGGCCGTCTGGCGACAGAGGCGGGCGGATCCGGACCGGGTGGCGTCGCTCAAGGCGCTGGGGCACGGCGATATCGTGTCCCAAGTGCTGGCGTTGCGCGGACAGGATGCGCAAAGCGTGGAGGAATACTTGAGTCCGTCGCTCAAGCGGCTGGCGGCGCCGTCGGAACTGCCGGGCGTGGAGCGGGCGGCGGACATAATCCTCGACCAGCCCGGAGACGTGGTGGTGTTCGGCGATTACGACTGCGACGGCGTTAGTGCCACTGCGATCATGCTTTCGGCGCTGAACGCCATCCGGCCCGGTTGCGCCGCCGCCTTCATCCCCGAGCGGCTGACCGAGGGCTACGGCATGAGCGACAAGGCGGTCGGGCGCATGCTGAAGGAGCATCCGGACGTAAAACTCGTGGTCACGGTCGATAACGGCATCGGTGCGCTCAAATACGTCAAGGCGCTCAAGGCGCGGGGCGTGAAGGTGGTGGTGACCGACCATCATCTGGCGGGCGACGATCTGGCGGAACTGGAGTCGGCGGCCGATGCGCTCGTCAATCCCAAAGTGGCCGCGCCGGACAAATTGAGCGATCTTTGCGGGGCGGGCGTGGCGTTCATTCTGGCCGGGGCGCTGGTGGAGAAGGCGCGCCAACGCGGGATCTATTCGGGCCCGGCGATCGGCGGGCCGCTGTTGGTGATGGCGGGTCTCGCCACTGTCACCGACATCATGCCGCTTACGGGACAAAACCGCATTCTGGTGGCGGAGGCGCTGAAGCGGTTCCGCACTTTGGCGCCGGTGGGACTCAAAGAATTGTATCGGCAGGCCGCCAAGTCGATGGCGCCGGCGCTCGATTGCCGCGACTTCGGATTCCTGATCGGACCGAGGATCAACGCGGCCGGCCGGATGGGCAGCGGCACGGTGGCGCTAAAACTGATGCTGGAGCGCGACCCGGACGAAGCCGGACGTTTGGCCTACGAGGTGAAGAATCTCAACCATTTGCGCAAATCGGCCGAAGCGGAGATGCTGGCGGCTGCATCCGGCCAGATTGTGAAGGGCGCGCCGGCGCAGCTCATCGACCTGCCGGACGGCCATCAAGGTGTGGCGGGAATCGTGGCCTCGCGGATCATGGAATCGTGTCCCTTGGGTCCGGTGGCGGTGATCGCGGGCGGACACGGGTCTTGCAGGGCGCCGGACGGGTTCAACGTGCACGATCTCCTTGCCGCGTCGGCGGAGGCGCTTTCGTCGTTCGGCGGCCATGCGCAGGCGGGCGGCTTTTCGGTCAAGCCGGGAGCGATGGAGGATTTCAGGCGGCTTTTCCTCGCGGCGGCCTCGGCGCAGGCGGAAGCGATGGCGGAGGCTGGGACGAGCCCCGGGGTGGTGTGGTACGATGCGGAAACGGAGGGACGCGACCTCACGCTCGAGCTGGCGGCGTCGCTCAAGGCGCTGGAGCCGTTCGGCGAGGGCAACGAAGAGCCGGTTTTCCGTTTGCGCAACGCGTATCTGAGCAACGTGAAGACGATCGGCTTCGAGGGCAAGCATCTGGCGCTGGAGTTCAAGGAGTCCCGGATTCCCCGGGCGGTGTGGTGGAACGGCAGCGGTAGGCTGGAAGATCTTCGCGCGCACAGTTCGCAGACGGTGGACGTGCTGTTCAAATTGACGATTTCCGAGTATGGACAGCGCCATGCGGAACTCATGATCGTGGATTTGGAGTATTCGGACAATATCGGGAGCGAATCGAATGGGTGATGTTTTCGGAACGTACGCCTGGCAGGTCCGGACCTACGAATGCGGACCGGACGGCAATGCCACCATGTCTTCGGTCTGCAACTGGCTCCAGGAAGCCGCCAGCCTGAACGCCGAGACGCTTTCGTTTTCGAAGTCCAATTTCGAGGCGGCGGGCGAGAACATCTCCTGGGTGCTTACCCGGCTCAAGGTGCGGATGACGCGCTTCCCGAAATGGGGCGAAACGGTGTCCATCCTCACTTTCCCGCGCGGCGGACGGAAAATCGTGGCCTATCGCGACTTCGTATTGAGCGGCAAAGACGGCGAGGAGCTGGGCCGGGCCACCAGCGAATGGATGCTGATCGATCTCAAGTCCCGCAAAGTCGTGGCGATCCCCGAGAGCGTGTTCGCCGTCGCCAACACGGTTCGCGGTCCCGTCTTCGGCGAGGAGCCGTTGGCGAAACTCCGGTGGGACTGCCGGGAGACGATGGCGGATGCGCTCGTCTTCCGGGCAAGACGCGGCGATATCGATCTCAACGGCCATGTCAACAACGTCCACTACGTGGAGTGGCTTCTCGAAGGCCGCCCCGACGCCGCCATGCCTTGCCGCGAGCTCGATATCGTCTTCAAGTCGGAAACTCTGGCCGGGGAAGCGGTGCGCGTAGAATCGGTGGAGACGGAGCCTGGCGTATTCCTGCACCGCGTCTACGCCCCCGACGGCCACGATCACGTAATCGCCCGAACCGGCGCATAGCCGCAAGTTCGATATGAACAATCGAACGATAGTTTTGTCCGCTGCGGCAATAGTCGCGTGGATGGTGTTGGCCCCCGTCTCTCCGGCGTCCGGATGCGATGCGGCAAGCTGGGTGGATCCGTTCGTCGGCACGGCCGGAACGGGCCATACCTTCCCGGCGGCGTGCGTGCCGTTCGGAATGGTGAAGGCCGGTCCCGACACCGGCACCGGCGACTGGGAACATTGCTCGGGTTATCAGTTCGGCGACCGGGAAATAATCGGATTTTCGCAGACGCACTTGAGCGGCACGGGCTGTCCCGACATGGGCGACGTTTCGATCTTGCCGTTGGGCGTCGGGATGGATGTCAAAGAAGCCAAGGTGGCGTTCGACAAGGAGAGCGAACAGGCCTGTCCGGGATATTACGCCGTGACGCTCAGTGACGGCACCAGGTGCGAGATCACGGCCACCGCGCGTTGCGCCTTCTATCGCTTCACCTTTGCGCACCCCGGCGTCCGGCTGCTCGTCAATCTGCCGTCCGGAATCGGCAATCTGCCGCGCGAATCGTGGGGCGGAGTGCGGATGCGCGAGGCGAAAGTGCGCGACGACGGCGAATCCGGCATCTGCGGCACGTATCTGCGCGATGGCTGGGCCACCGGCCGGCGCGTGGGGTTCGCCATCCGTTTCAGCCGCAACTGGAAGACGCTGCGGCGCGAAGAAGTGGAGCACGAAGGCGAACCTCCGCGCCTGATCGCGGACTTCGAGGTGCCGTCGGGCGAAGAACTGCTCGTCAAGATCGCGCTTTCGGGCACCGGGGCGGAAAACGCGGAGCGCAATCTCGGCGCGGAAATCCCCGGCTGGGACTTTGACGGAACGAGACGTTCGGCCCGGGCGAAGTGGAACGAACTCCTAAGCCGGGTGGAGATCGACGGAACGGACGGCGAGAAGCGGAATTTCTATACGGCGCTCTACCATCTCTTCCTCCATCCCGACGATATTTCGGACTATGGAGAGCAGACGTTCTACAGCACGTTTTCCACTTGGGACACTTTCCGCGCGGCGCATCCGCTCTATACGATACTGGTGCCGGAAAGGGTGCCGGACATGGTCGATTCCCTGCTGCGGCAGGGCGAGCTCACCGGCTATCTGCCGATTTGGCCGCTCGGGGGCGTGGAGACGCAGTGCATGGTGGGCACGCATTCGGTGCCGATCATCGTGGACTGGTTCCTGAAAGAGCGCGAACTCAAGCCCGCAGAAGCGAAAAGTCCCGAACGGATCGCGTATTGGGAAAGGGCGTTCGGGCAGATCAAGGAGACGCTTACAAACCGGCACGAATCGAGACTCAAGGAGCGATGGGATCTATATGACCGGCTCGGCTATTATCCATTCGACATAATCAAGGGCGAGGGCGTTTCGCGCACGATGGAATGCGCCTACGACGATTGGTGCGCCGGCGTGATGGCCCGCGAACTGGGTCATGGGGAGGATGCGGACTTCTTCTTTGCGCGCTCGCGCAACTGGCGGAACGTGTTCGATCCTGCTCTCGGTCTCGTGCGCGGCAAGGACTCGCAGGGCCGCTGGCGCGAACCGTACGATCCCTACCGGATCGGACAAGGCGCATACACCGAAAACGACTTCACGGAGGGCAACGCCTTCCAGTACGTCTGGCATGTGATGCACGATCCGGAGGGACTGATGGAGGCGATGGGAGGACGCGAGAAGTTCGTGCAGCGGCTGGATGCGCTCTTCGAGGAACCGGAGGTGGTGGAAGGCGCGGGATTCGACGCGGACGTGACCGGTCTCATCGGCCAGTACGTGCACGGCAACGAACCCAGCCATCACGTGATCTATTTCTATACGCTTGCCGGCCATCCCGAAAAGACGGCGCGGCGCATTCGCGAGGTGTTCGGCAAGTTCTATTCGCCGCAGCCGGACGGGCTTTGCGGCAACGAGGATTGCGGACAGATGAGCGCTTGGTACGTCTTTTCGGCGCTCGGGTTCTATCCCTTCAATCCCTGTGGCGGCGAGTATGTGCTGGGGGCGCCGCAGGTGCCGAAGGCGATGCTGAAATTGTCGGACGGCAAACGCTTCACGATTTCGGCGGATGATCCCAACGGCAAACCGCCGGAGGGCGTTTCCATCCGCCATAGCCAAATCATGCATGGCGGCGAGCTGCATTTCCAGTATAAATGACACCCGCCTAGGCTGGGGAGTAAGAATGCCTAGGGCGGGGAGTAAGTGTTTCTAGGCTGGGGAGTGAACTAAAGTACTAGTACTTTAGTGGAAAGGTACTAGTACTTTAGTGGAAAAGTACTAGTACTTTAGTAGGAAAGTACTAGTACCTTTCTTCACTCGTCCGCCCGGGGCTCTTTTATCCGCCCAACAACTGCCAACAGATTTTGGCACTTTCCGCTTGACGGAGATGGCGGAAATATGATATAATATAAGCATCCTTTGAGGAAACTTGAGGATACTCCAGCCGTGCAGAAAAGGCGGGTGGACTATAGCCCTTATAAGATGCCGGGTAGGTGCCTAGCATCGAAATAGGGTGAGTGAACGCGTGTTCACGTATCGTAGTTTTAGCTGAAATCTGGAAAATTTCTAACACAAAAGCGAAATACGTGGGGCGCGTCGCGGGTCATTCCGTGGCGCATTCTGCTATTATGTTTTTGTGTGGGCATTCCAGAGCCTCAGCTAAGGCATGATATCCAAGAGTGCGCCACTTATTTTGTAGGGGCGAGAAGAAGAGAATGAAACTGTTATGTGGAAGAAAGTTTGCATGATAATCGGCACCGTTATGACGGTGATGAATGGTCTGGAAAGTGCAAGCATAAACCTGTACGTTATGGCTCTACGCCTGTATAGCGCACACGATGCGAAAATTCAATCATTGCGCAAAGGACAATCTTTCCTACTGCCTCAACATCCAAACCAAGGAGAAAACAAATGAATAGACTATCCGCATTCGTATGTTTGGCGGCAATGTTGCTGTGCGCCAGCCAATCCTCTGCCATGCCCACTCAGGCGGAACTGGACAAGGTTCAGCCGCTTGTCAACGAATTGATGGGTCCGCTCGTCAGAGACTACAAAGCCAAGAAGAAACTGCCCGTAGAGGTCGGCGACGGCGCGGTGAGTCTCGTCGCCGAGGCCGATTCCGTCGCCGCCAAGTTCGTGCTGCTCAAAGGCGCGGTATTCTACTACACCCGCGCCAAGGAATACGACAAGGCTGCGGACGCCATCGAATCCATCATGGAACTCGTGCCCGACATTCCGTCCAAGACGCTATACGAAATCACATCAAAGGCGGCGGCGGGCGCGACCGTGAAGACCGCGCCGCGCCTCGTCGCATTGAATAAGTCGGCACAAAAGCGCACCGCAGTCGCCGCCCATCTTTCGTCGGTCAAGAAGCAGTTGCGCACGACGCCCGCAGACCTGAAACTCATACGCCAGCACGCGGAACTTCTCGCCGCGATGGAGAACTGGGAGGCGGCTCTTGCGGAGTTTTCGAAACTCGGCGGCGAGATAGGCAAGATGGCATCGGCGGACGCCGATGCAAAGGGCAACGGAACGGAACTTGCCGACTTCTGGTGGAGCTACACGCCGAAGGCACCCGAAGCGAAGGAAGCAATACGTGAACATGCCGCAAGTCTCTATCAGAAGGCAATTGACCACGGCGAACTGGATGGACTCAAGCTAACACTAGCCGAACGCCGTATCGCAGAGATCTCCGAATCAAACCCGCAGGCCGTCGCGTCAAAAATTGAATACAAGTTCAACTACAGGCTCAACGACAAAGGCGAAGCATTCCTTTGCTGTCCAAAGCGAGATGTGCCGTGCGTTTCGCCTAAGCCTGAAGGTCCGCTAGTCATTCCAGCGGAAATCGACGGTCACAAAGTGGTGGGGCTGGACGATGCGGCGTTTACGGGATGCGATAAAATGACGCGGATCATGCTCCCCAAACATCTCCGGGAACATGGATGGTATTGGGGATGTGAATATCCAGGTGGCTCTTTTCACTTTTGCCGTTCATTGAGCCGTATCGACGTCGCTAAAGACAATCCAAATTTTACGTCGGTTGACGGCGTCTGGTACACCAAAGACAAAAAGACTTTGCTGGCATATCCCAAGACCCGCAGCGAAATCAAACTGGTCCGGGAATGCCACCACATTCTCGGCGGTGCTTTTGACAGTTGTTGCTTTGTATCGGCTAAAGTGCCTGAGGGCATTGATGGGATGCACTATTGGGTATTCATCAACTGTTCTGACCTTGAAACGATAGATTTTCCAAAAAGTTTCACTAACTGGATTGGCGCCTATTGTTTCGGCGGTTGCCCTAAACTGCGCACGGTCAGATTTCATGGCGACGCCCCGACCGCATATGTGCGGAGGAATTCAAGCAGAAACAATTGCATGTCATGGGCACCAGATGGCCTTGTCATCGAGGTTAAGAAAGGAACCAAGGGATGGAACGGAAAAGGCTCAACCGACCTTCCAGAACGCTGGCCGCTTGATGGCAGCGACTCCCGCCCCATCCGCTACATCCAATAGGCAAACAAACCACCAAAAACAAACAAGGAGGACAAAACATGGCGACAACAATACTCGACGAATGGACGGGGCCAACGTTTCCCATTGAGTAGTAGCGTCAGTGGGGGCAGACCCTATGGACGAGAGGGAGGAAGTTGCACTTTCCGCTTGACTTGGGTGGGTGGAATATGATATAATATCGGTTGTCTGAGGGCCCGGCACCAGCAGGATGGTCGTGAGATTAATCACTGGTGGCTTCCTTCAGACTTTTGTGTAATGTGGAAATATGGGGAGTTGCTTTCGCTAGCGGGGAGTTTTGGAGTTGGGGAGAGGAGAGAATGTGCAAATGTGCAAATATCCAGGTCCAATATCCAATACCAATTTGAAAGGCAACAACGAAAGGAGGTGAAGGATGGCGATGCCGCAGAGAGACAATACGATCGAGGGGATCAAGCGACTGGACGCCTTGCTGGAGTATGCCTTCATACATGGGGACGAAGCCGAGGCCGAGCGCCTCCGCGAAGCTTTGCGCAGGTTGACGGATAGGGTTTAGGAGTTGGGGAGTTTTTGCACTTTCCGCTTGATTTTCGGGTTGGAATATGATATAATACTTGGAAATGAAAATAATGGCGACATCCGATCTGCACGGCAACCTTGAGGGACTCGACCCCAAGGGTGCGGATATCGTGGTGCTGGCGGGAGACATAGCACCGCTAAGAGGATTTGGCCCGTGGCATGTCAATGACCAAAAGAAGTGGATCAACAAGAAGTTCAGGGAATGGACGGCATCATATCCCGACATCCAGTTCGTAGTCATTCCCGGCAACCATGATTTCTACCCGATTGCGCACATACTCTTCAAGACGCACGGAATCGATTGGGCGTACGATTTCTCGCCGAACGTCCATTTTCTCGGCGACAGCGGAACGGAAATTGACGGTATAAAGTTCTACGGTACTCCGTGGGTGCCGATCATCTCCTGCTCGTGGGCGTTCGAGGGAGGTCCGGGCACTTTGAAGAACTGGTTCAAGAAGATTCCAGACGGTCTCGATGTGCTTGTGACGCACTCGCCGCCGCGTATTCCGGGAAGCGACGTCGATCGTTCGCTCCAGACGGACTCCGGGCATTTCGGCTCGCCGGAGCTTACCGAGGCCATAATCGAGAATCGTCCGCGTCTTGTGTTCTGCGGCCATATTCATACAGGGCAGCATGGTGGAGTCGATTTTGATGGAAGCCGCATCTATAATGTTTCGCGTCTCGACGAACGCTATGAAATCGCCTACGAACCAACGTGGGTGGAAGTCTGAACAAAGAGACGAGACAAGCAACTAACGTGAGATGATTTAGGAATAAAACGGCAATGGAAAAGATGATGATCTGCATGGGTGTGGTGATGGTTGCGATGGCGGGATGCCGGTATGCGCCGGAAGGGGGCGATCTGGTGGCGGAGTTGGGGATGCCGTACCAGGCGGAACCGGCGAATGCCGAACTGCTTTACGAAAAGGGCGGTATTTCGCTTTATGCAGGCGAAACGGAAAAGGACATTGTTTCCAACGCGGAAAACCCTTGGGAATTCCGCAATTCACTCTTCCTGAAGCGGCGCAAGGCGGGCGGGACGGTAGAATGGCGGATGCTGTTGACGACCGGTTCGGATTGTCGCGATGCGGAGGACGGGTCTTCGTCAAGTGTAACAAAGCATGGTTTTCGTGTTCTCAAGGCCGGTTTGTCTCATGACGGACGGTATAGCGGCGCCGACATGTAATCTTGGGGTTTCGGCAAGAAAACGCTTGATTTTCGGGCGGGAATATGATATAATACATACATCATTCGCCAATGTGGAGAAAACCATGAAAAAGATATTGATGATGGTGGGGATGGGACTTTTGGCGGGGTGCGCCACGAAGGAGATGGAATCTACGCCGTTTTACACGGGCGAGCGGGCGAGCTATACGGGGCCGGTGGAGGAGCGGGTAAACGTGTGGCCGGTGGTGTATTGGCGGGAGCCGGTAGGATCGGTGGCGTGGCCGGTGGTGTCGTTTTCCGATACGCATTTTGCGCTGAGGCCGGTGTATTCGCAGTACCGGCAGAACGGCAAGGAGGGGGCGTTCGACGAGTTCAATCTGGTGTGGCCGCTGTGCCAGTTCGATTTCAAGGGGCGGGACTACCGGGTGTTCCCGGTTTTCTGGGGTTACGATGCGGACGGGCAGCCCTACCAGACGGTTTTCCCCGTATACTGGAACGGCGCCAGCTACAATTCGTTCTTCCCGGTCTATACGTACAAAAGCAAAGGCGAGGAGCGATCGCTTGCCGTGCTGTTCGGGTTGGCGGGGATGTCCAAGGACGCGGAACGGGAGAGCAATTGGGGTTTCCCGCTCTGGTATTGGAATAGCGCAGGGACGTTGGTGACGCTCGTTTACGGCAGGTGGGAGAACGGCTGGGCGGTGCCCCCGCTGCTGTCGTGGGGCGAGAGCGCCGAAGATGGCACGCACGAGAACTATTATCTATTGGGCTTTGGTGGCGACAAACTGGAGAAGGATCTCGGCGAGGCGTGGGCGTTTCCTATCTTCGGTTACGATTGGTGGGAGCGGGACGGTGTGAAGACGGCGAGGACGCGGTTGTTGATGAGCCTGTTGGGGTGGGACCGGAAGAACGGAGAAACGGTTTATTCCTATGCGTTGCCGCTCTGGTCTTGGAACGACAAGGGTTCGCTGGTGACGATTTTGGGCGGCAGGGAAGTGGACGACGGAGGCGAGACCGTGAGTTGGATGGTTACGCCGTTGATCGGGGTGACAAGCGGAAAGAAGAGCGGAGGCTGGATTTTTCCGCTATGGCATCATTACAAGCAGCGGGATTTCGAGGAGAGCGTGGCGATCGTAGATTGCGACAGGTTGCCGGAGGAGATCAAGCTCTGGCAGGAGACGGTGACGAACATGACGTGGAACGCGGAGCACACGGAGCGGAACGTGCCGGAGGAGTCGACGAGGAAGCGAGGTGACAGGATATGGAGCAAGGATTGGACTACTTGGCTACTGGTGTGCGATTGGGAAGATACGGTGAGCGGCAATGTGTCGGACGATTACGTGCTCAGCCGGTGGATCGAGCGGGGGAATCCTTTGGTGTTCGAGTACGAACTGAACCGTAGGGCCCATTTCGATTTCGAAAGCCGGGAGAAGACAATGGACCGGGAGACGTGCGAGGTATCGATGCTGGTGTGGCTATACAGGCACAAGCGGGAGGCGGATCTGATGACGGGGAAAGCGGAACGTCGCCACAACGTGCTGTGGAAATTGTGGGATTGGGCGGAGCAGGACGGCCATGTTTCGCTGGACGTTTTCCCCGGTTTTACCTACGATTCAAAGCCGGATGGCTACCGCAAGACATCCTTCCTCTGGCGGTTCTTCCGCTACGAGTCGGATCCGAAAACCGACGCTACCTCCGTCGATTTCCTGTTCATCCCGGTTTGGCGGTAAAACCTGCTACTGACCATGATCCGCTGAGCCTAGCCTAGGCTCCCGGGTAGGGCTTTTGGTGTTTCGGCAAGAAAACGCTTGATTTTCCGCCGGGAATATGATATAATACTAGGCAATATGGTTAAGAATATGCTTATGACGTTGGCTTTGGCGCCGGTGCTGGCCGGATGCCTGGGCTCGGCACCCAAACCTGCGGTGAACTGGACGATGGAGTTCGAGGCACCGGCGATCGCCTCGCCCATCGGGGACGAATTGGCGTCGGTGCCGGTGCGCCTGGCGCAGGTGAACGTGCGTGCGCCCTACAACGGAGCGCGGCTGGCGGTGTTGCGGCCCAACGGTTCCATCGCGTTCGACAGCTACAACCAGTTCGCCGCGCCGCCGCCCCAGTTGGTGCGCAACGTGGTGGAAGACGCCATGAAGACGAGCGGCAGGTTTGCGGGCGTGGTCGGCGCGAGTTCGTCGGTTTCCACGCCTTGGGCCGTAGAGGTGGAGGTTACTCGCCTGGCGCTCGATTGCCGTCGCGAAGGGCGGCTGGAGGCTGTGACGGCAGTGGAGCTCGTTTTGATCCGCGACCACCAGACGGTTTCGGTGGGCCGGGGCGAGCAGTCGGTAATGGTGGTGGACGGCAATTTCACCGAGGCGTTTTCGCGGGCGTTGGGGTCGGCGGTCAACGACGCCATCCGCAAGTTCACCAAATAATGGCGCTGTTCGACAGCATGGGCCGGCGCTGGCTGGCGCTGTTCAAGGGTTTTCACGGGAACCTTTCGTTCCTGGGCGAGACGACCAAGGAATGGCTGGGGATGCTCGTGCATCCGGGACGCTTCCGTTTCGGCGACGCCGCGCTGGCGTTCGAGCGGGCGGCGTTCGACGGGCTGCCGATCTGCGGGGGGATCGGGTTTCTCCTGGGCGTGATCCTCTCGTTCCAGTCGGCGGCGGCGCTGCAGCAGTTCGGGGTGGAGATATACGTTTCCGACCTCATCACCATCGGACTTTTCCGCGAACTGGGTCCGCTCGTCACGGCCATCATCCTGGCGGGACGGTCCGGGTCGGCGTTCGCGGCGGAGATCGGCACCATGAAGGTGGACGAAGAGCTTGACGCCTTGACGACGATGGGACTGCCGCCAGTCCGGTTTCTGGTGATGCCCCGGGTGGCGGCGGCGATTCTGGCGATGCCGATCCTCACCATCTTCGCGGAGCTGGCTGGACTCGTGGGCGGGGCGATCGTGCTGGAGATGATGAACGTGCCCAACGCCGTATTCTGGCGCCACGTGGCCGCCACCGCCGACACGTTCATGATTCTGTTCGGACTGGGCAAGGCGTGTCTCTTCGGACTCCTGGTGGGGCTCGTGGGGTGCTCGGCGGGCATGCGCACCCAGAATACGGCCGACGGAGTGGGGCGCGCGGCCACTGCGGCAGTGGTGGGCGGAATCGTGTCCATCGCGCTCGCGGACGGAATCTTGGCGGTGATCTGTTACGCATGGAACCTGTGATCGAGCTGGATAAAGTGGATGCGGGATATCCCGGCGCCACGATACTGAAGAACGTTTCGTTCGACGTTCTGAAGGGCGAGGTGTTCGCGCTTTTGGGCACGTCCGGTTGCGGCAAGTCCACCATCATGAAACACATGATCGGACTCAACCCGGTGCTTGGCGGCAAGCTCAAAGTGTGCGGGATGGAGTGGAGCGACCGGACCCGCGCGAGGCTCTGCCGCAAGATCGGAGTGATGTACCAGTCGGGGGCGCTCTTCGGCAACATGAACTGTCTCGAGAACGTCATGCTGCCGCTGGAGGAGTTTTCGCGGCTCGGACGGAAGGCCCGGCGCGAGCGGGCGATGGCGCTCTTGGCCGACGTGGAACTGGCGGATGCGGCGCAGAAGATGCCGGCTGAAATCTCCGGCGGGATGCGCAAGCGGGTGGCGATCGCCCGCGCGATGGCGCTCGATCCGGAGGTGGTGTTCCTGGACGAGCCTTCGGCGGGACTCGACCCCGTCACTTCCGCCTCGCTCGACAACCTAATTCTAAAACTGAAGTCGGAGAAGGCGATGACGTTCGTGGTGGTTACGCACGAGCTGCCGAGCATTTTCAAGATCGCCGACCGCTGCGCCATGTTCGACAAGTCGCGTCAGGCCATGATCGCGCTCGGGGTGCCGGCGGAACTCAAGGAACGTTCCGAAGATCCTTTCGTCCGCAATTTCTTTTCACGGGGAGAATGCCATGTCTAGCGACAATCACGCCAGTTTCGCCAAAATCGGTTTTGCGGTGTTCGCCGGCATCTTGGCGATAGCCGCTTCGCTCGTCTATCTGGCGGGTGTGGGCGACGCCGACCAGGAAGTGCTGGTGGAGACGTGCTTCGACACGTCGGTGAGCGGACTTTCCATCGGCAGCAGCGTGGACTTCCGCGGCGTCAAGGTGGGCGAAGTGCGCGATATCGACTTCGCCGCCGCGCTCTACACCAATTACGAGATCGACGTGTCCACGCTCCAGAGCATCGTGGTGACGATGGCGCTCGACCGGCGCAAGTTCAAGGCGAGCGACGGATATAATGCCGAGATGATCATCAAGGAGTACGTTTCGCACGGACTCCATGCCACCATCTCCACGAGCGGCATCACGGGGTTGAGCCATATCGAGCTGCAGATTCCGGACATTCCGGTGGAGGACAAGCCGGTGGTGTGGCGTCCGCGCCACATCATGATCCCGCCCGCGCCGTCGATGATGGACAGTCTTTCCAGCGCGGCCGCGCGGCTCATGAACCAGATCGGCAGCATGGATTTCACGAGCGCGTGGAGCAACATTTCGGAAGTGGCCTCCAACGCCGCGCGCATTTCGCGCCAGGTGGACATTCTCCTCGAAAGCCAGTCCGCCGGGGTGGGCACGGTGGTCGGCAACCTGGAGGAGCTCTCGTCGAGCCTCAAGGAGCTCAGCCGCCGGCTGGAGGAGAATCCGTCGCTTTTGATCCGTCCCAACGACCCCGCTCCGCTGCCGGAGACTTCGAGGTGGTGAGGGACGAAAACCGCGCCAGAATGGTGGAATGGCAGACACCGGGGACTTAAAATCCCCTGCCCGGTATAGGGCGTGCGGGTTCGAGTCCCGCTTCTGGCACCAATAGGGTTGCGTTCCGTTCCGGCAGAAAAATTTTGCAGGTTCTGCTGGACATTCGGACGGAAATATGGTATAATACTACAAAAACAACCCATTTAAGGTTTCACACAACCCCGAGGAGGATGAGTATGCGTAAAATGAAGTTTGGCCTGGCGGTGCTGTGCGCGTCGTCGTTGGCGATGTCTGCGTTTGCCGTGACCGGCAAGCTGGGTGAAGTCGTGATGATCGGCCAATCGCCGTTCGCGGACGGACTCGGCGGCAACGAGAACGGAGTCTACCGGATTCCGGCGGTGGCCGTTTCGACGGGCGACGTGGCCGTTGCGGTGTACGATTGCCGCTACTGGAGCTCTTACGATCTGCCGGGGGCGATCGACCTCGCGGAGAACTACAGCGCCGATCGCGGCCGCACGTGGGAGAAGCCGCGTCTGGCGGTGGACGTGCCCAACACGGACACCAAGCCGGTGGCGGTGGACGTGAATATCGGCGACCCCTGCATCGTCTACATGCCCAAGAGCGACCGTTTCCTCGTGATGGGGATTACGGGCGGAGGCCTGGCGGGGTCGCACAAGGACGGCAAGTCGGTTACCGACGTCATGGTGGCGACGCGCGGCACGGGCCGCGACGACAAGTGGGAGGGCATGCGGCTCGTGCGCGACGAGATACTCAAGGCGCTGCACGAGGCCGATCCCAAGCTCGAGACCGACCCCGACAAGATCCGCGGCATTCTGGAGGGCCCCGGGCATGGCATCGTGCAGCGCAAGACGGTGTACGACCGCGACGGCAACGTGCTGATGAAGGCCGGCACGGTGGTCATCCCCATGCAGTACTTCCCCAACAACGATTTTGCCAACAGTCCGCGCGGTTTCGCGGTGTACTCCGAAGACGACGGCCAGACCTGGAAGGCCACGCGCATCACCACGCCCATCCATCCCGCGCAGGAAAACTGCATCGTGGAGCTGGACGACGGCACGTGGCTCATGATGTGCAAGGGCTACAACCGCGAGTTCTTCCGCACGCGCGATTTCGTGCACTGGACGTGGGAAAACTACATCAAGCCGTCCTGCTGGGTGCAGGGCTCCTGCCTCAAGGTGGGCACCGGCGCGGACGGACGCGGACTTTACGCGTCGTGTTTCTCGCCGGCCAACCGGGCCGACATCACAGTGTATTTCGGGCGTGACGTCTGCGAGCGTCCGCGCGGCATCGAGTGGGACCAGGGCCAGGTGAACATCTATCCGCAGTCGACCGGCGGCTACAGCTACAACTCGCTCATCATGGTGGACGACAAGACGCTCGGAATCCTCTTCGAGTCGTTCGGCCACATCTACTGGCGCACGCTGGAGATCGAGCAGTGAGGAAGTTTTTCAGGTTGGTGCCGGCGTTGATGCTGGCGCTGGCCGGATGCGTCACGGCCGACAGCTACGCCCCCGCCCCGTACCAGGGCGGAGCGGGCGAACGCAACGGCGTGAAGCTCGGGTTCTCCGGGGGGCTTTTCCGCGTGCAGGAGTACACCGTTTCCGACGGTTACGTGTACGACATGGGTCCGCGCCACCATCATCATGGCGGCTACATGTACACCCAGGCGTATTCGCAGACGGTGAGCGTGCAGGATCCCAACGCCAAGCTGGTGGTGAACTATCTGGAGGACAAGGGCTTCATCGTGCGCGGCAACCAGCCCGACTACATCATCGACATCGAAACCTCGCGCGACAACATCCAGGCCCCGCTCGATTTCTGGCTGACGTATCTCGGTACGGCCACTTTCTGCGACCGGGCGGAGTTCCGCTATTCGATCGCGGTCAAGGTGTACGAGGCGGCGACGGGCGACGTGAAGTTCTCCAAGCGCTTCGAGCACGAGGGCCGGAGGATCGTATTCAGTTTCATTCCGGTCTTCACGGCGTCGAGTCTCTCCAACGATCTCGTGAACGTACCTGACGCTTCCGTCTACGCCAGCTGGTACTATGCGGCGATGGACGAGGTGGCGGAGTTTCTGGGCAAATGAAGCCGCTCTTGCCGATCGTGTTGCTGGCGGGGATCTGCGGATGCGGTCCCGACGACCGGGAACTGGAGGCGATCGAGCGGGAAGTGGAGGCGCGGCAGCAGGCGGCGATGGAGGCGCAGCGGCTGGAACTGGAGCGGATCGAGGCCGAGAACCGCGCCAAGGCCGAAGCGCAGCTGAAGCTGGAGGCCGAGCGGCAAGCGGCCGAGCAGGCGGCGAAAAGGGCGGAGGAGGAGCGGCAGGCCCGGTTGGAGGCAGAGCGCCAGGCGGAAGCCGAGCGGGTCCGGGCGGAACTGGAGGCCGCCAAGGCGGCGGCGCGCAAGGCCGAAGCGGAGAAGAAGCGGCGCGAACTCAAGGAAAAGCGCGACCGGGCGGAAGCCGAGTACAGGGCCAAGCTGGAGCGGAAGCGGCGCGAGAAGGAGGAGTTCGACCGCGTCCAGGCCGAGACCGACCGGATAATCGCCGAACGTGAAGCGGAGAAGCTGCGCAAGGCGGAGGAGGAACGGCTCGAACGGGAGCGCCTGGAGGCGGAGCGGCTGAAGGCCGAGGAGGAAGCGGCGCGGCTCAAGGCGGAGGAGGAAGAGCGCGAGCGCACTTTGTGGCGCAAGCATCCGGTGGAATGGCTCCAGAAGAAATTTTCATTTTGATCCGAAGAAAGGCTAAAGGCTAAACAATGAAGAATCTGACTGCGGACGAACTGCGCGAAACGTATCTCAAGTTTTTCGAGTCCAAGGGGCACAAGATAATTCCGGGCGCGAGCGTGATCCCGGAGAACGATCCTACCGTCCTCTTCACTACGGCCGGCATGCATCCGCTGGTGCCGTATCTGATGGGCGCGATGGAGCATCCGGCCGGAACGCGGCTCACGGACGTGCAGAAGTGCGTGCGGACGGGCGATATCGACGAAGTGGGCGACGCGGCGCATCTTACCTTCTTCGAGATGCTGGGCAACTGGAGTCTCAACGACTACTTCAAGCGCGAAGCCATCACCTGGAGCTACGAGTTTCTGACCGAACATCTCGGGTTCGATCCCGCCCGGCTGAACGTCACGGTGTTCGCGGGCGAAGAGGGAATCCCGGCCGACGAAGAGGCGGTGGAGATCTGGAAGAGCGTGGGCATTCCCGAGGAGCGGATTTTCCGGTTGCCGCGCGAAGACAACTGGTGGGGTCCGGCGGGGACCACGGGTCCGTGCGGCCCCGACACCGAAATGTTCATCGACACCGGCAAGGCGAAGTGTTCCGACGAGTGCCGTCCGGGATGCCACTGCGGCAAGTACATCGAGATCTGGAACGACGTGTTCATGCAGTACAACAAGAACGCGGAAGGCAAGTTCGAGCCGCTCGGCCGCCACAACGTGGATACGGGCATGGGCGTGGAGCGTACCGTGTGCATGCTGAGCGGCGCGCCCACCGTGTACGACACCGAGATCTTCGCGCCGATCATGGCCAAGATCGACGAACTGTCGGGTGAAACCGACATCGACGCGGAAACCAAGCTGCGCGCGCGGCGCATCATCGCCGACCACATGCGCACCGCCACTTTCATATTGTGCGACCCCAAGGGCGGGGTGAAGCCGGGCAACGTGGGGGCGAACTACGTGCTGAGGCGGCTAATCCGCCGCGCGATCCGCTACAGCCGCATGCTGGGCATCGCGCCCGGATTCACGGTGAAGCTCGCCGAGACGATTTGCGAAAAGTACAAAAACGTCTATCCCGAGCTCGGGATCAACCTTGCGCAGTGCAAGCTCGATCTGGAGGCGGAGGAGAACCGGTTCAACCAGACGCTCGACAAGGGCGAGGCCATGTTCAACAAGGTGGCAGAGCAGCTAAAACTCCACAACCAGTCCGAGATCAGCGGCAAGACGGCGTTCAAGCTGTACGACACGTTCGGCTTTCCGTTCGAGATGACGCTGGAGATGGCCGAGAAGGCAGGCCTCACGGTGGACAAGGCGGGCTTCGAGGAGGCCAACCGCAAGCATCAGGAGTTGAGCCGCACCACGAGCGCGGGCTCGTTCAAGGCGGGGTTGCAGGACAATTCGGAGGTGGTTACGCGCATGCACACGGCCACGCATCTTCTCCACGCGGCGCTCCACAAGGTGCTGGGTCCCACGGCCAACCAGAAGGGATCCAACATCACGCCCGAAAGACTGCGCTTCGACTTCACATGGCCCGAGAAGATGACCGACGAGCAGTTGAAGGCCACGGAGGACCTGGTGAACGGCTGGATCCGGGATGCGATCCCCGTGACCAAGAAAATGACGACGGTCGAGGCGGCCAAGGCCGAAGGCGCGATGGCGCTCTTCGGGGCGAAATACGGCGATCAGGTAAGCATGTACACGATCGGCGACGTGTCGAAGGAGATCTGTTCGGGTCCGCACGTGGCCAACACGAGCGAGCTCAAGAGCTTCAAAATCCAGAAGGAGCAGTCGAGTTCGGCCGGGGTGCGCCGAATAAAAGCTGTAATTGGCAACTTGACATAAAGCGCAAAATATAGTATAATATAAAACTACAAACTCAAAAAGGAGCATTCGAATGTCTGACCAGACCAAGAAAAGCGGAAGCCTAATCGGCATCCTGACGATGTTTGCCTTGTACGGCATGGTGGGATTTGTCACTTTCATGGCGGCGCCGGTGGGTGCCATTTGGAAGGAACAGCCCGGCATCGCGGGTTCGAACATGCTGGCCACGATGGGCGTGACCATGAACTTCATGGCCTACCTCTTCATGGGGATCCCTTCGGGTATGCTCCTGTCGAAAATCGGATACAAGAAGACGTCGCTCGTGGCGGTTGCGGCCGGGTGCGTGGGCGTGCTCATCCAGACGCTGTCCGGCTTTGTGGATCTGACGGCGATCGGCGGCATTCCGGGCGCGTGGTACGTGTATCTGCTGGGTGCGTTCGTGTCGGGCTTTTCGATGTGCATGCTCAACACCGTGATCTGCCCGATGCTCAACACTTTGGGCGGGGCGCGCGGCAACCAGCTCAATCTGGCGGGCGGCACGTTCCAGTCGATCTGCACCACGCTGGCGCCGGCGCTGCTGGGCGGCATCGTGGGCGCGGTGACGGCCGAGACGAAGATTGCCGACATTTCCGGCGTGCTTTTCACGGCGGCGGCGGTATTCGCGGTTGCGTTCGTGGTGATTGCGTGCCTGCCCATCAAGGATCCGGAGCAGGTGGCCACGCCCGAAACGGGGGAGGGTCTGCCGATCACTTCGCGCCACTGCATCATGGGCATTATCGGCATCTTCCTCTATATGGGCATCGAGGCCGGCATCGGCACCGGCATGAATCTGTGGCTGTCCGACGCCAACTCGTCGCCGCTCCTCGCGTTGGGCAACGATCCCGGCAAGCTGGCGGCCATCGCCGGCAGCGCTTTCGGCGCGTTCTGCGCGATGATGCTGGTGGGGCGTTTCATCGGCGCTTCGGTGGGCGGCAAGGTTACGCCCCGGATGCTCCTGCTGGTGACTGGAGGCGCCGGTGTGGTGTTCGTGCTGGCGGGCATGGCGCTCGCCAAGGTTGGGCTGGGAGTGCCGTTCGGCGCCGGCGTGAAGCTGCCGGTTTCGGCGTTCTTCTTCATCGCGTGCGGACTTTGCGCTTCGGTGATGTGGGCCACCATCTTCAATCTGTCGGTGGACGGTCTCGGCAAGAACACCGAAAAGGCTTCGGGCCTCTTCATGGAAATGGTCATCGGCGGAGCGCTCATTCCGCTGGTGCAGAATTTCATCGCCGACAAGTGCGGTTTCGTGATCAGCTTCGCGGTTCCGGCCTTGTGCTTCGCGTACCTGTTCGTGTACGCCCTCGCTTTCACCCGCAAAACCAAGTAATTTAAAAGGAGATACGTCCATGTTGAACCAGGAAGTCTACGACGAACTGATCGCCAAATTCGAAAAGGTCTACGGCGAAAAGCCGACGGTGGTGGCGTATGCGCCCGGACGCATCGAGGTGCTGGGCAACCATACCGACTACAACGAGGGCTACGTGTTCTCGGCGGCGATCGACAAGGGAACGTTCTTCGCGGTGGCGCCCACGGCGGACCGCGCTTGCGAGCTTACGGCCGGCGACTTCATGGAGACGGCCCGCTTCACGCTCGACACGGTGGCGCCCGCCAAGGAGATGACCTGGCAGAACTACGTGACCGGCACCTTCAACTGGCTCCTGGACGGCGAACCCGCCAAGGCGCCGCACGGCTGGAAGGGCATGTTCCTCGGCAATATTCCGCTGGGCGCGGGCTTGAGCTCTTCGGCGGCGCTGGAGATGTGCACGGCGCTGGCGCTTTCGAAGCTGTACGGCATCGAGAAGGACCGCACCACGCTCGCCAAGATCGGACAGAAGGCGGAGCATACGTTCGCCGGATGCCCGTGCGGACTGCTGGACCAGGCCTCTTCGATGTACGGCAAGGAGGGCTCGCTCGTCAAGAGCGACTTCCGCACCAACCAGTTCGAGACGGTTTCGATGGGGCCCACGGTTGCGTTCATGATGGTCAAGTCGAACGCCAAGCATGCGCTGGTGGACGGCGCCTACGCGAGCCGCCGCGCCGCTTGCGAGGAGGCCGCCAAGTATTTCGCCTCCGTGCTGCGCAAGCCGGTGACGCACCTGCGCGACGTCACGATGGCGGAGTGGGTGCTTTATCGCGGCGGCTTGAGCGAGACCGTGGCCAAGCGCGCGGTGCATCCGATCGGCGAAGACGAGCGCGTGATCCAGGGCGCGGAGCTGCTGGAGAAGGGCGATCTCAAGGGCTTCGGCGCGCTCATGTACGATTCGCACGAGTCGAGCCGCAACTGGTTCGAGAACTCCTGCGAAGAGCTCGATGCGATCGTGGATGCGGCCAAGGCCATTCCCGAAGTGTACGGCGCGCGTCTTTCGGGCGGCGGATTCGGCGGCAGCTGCTGCCTCCTGGTGGATCCCACGGCGGCCGACAAGATCAAGGCGCAAATCGTCAAGGAATACAAGGCCAAATTCGGCGATGAGCCGGTGGTGAGCCTGATCAAGCCTTCGGAAGGAGCGCATCTCGTATGAAAAAACTGATTGTCGCGGCGGCGATGGCGGCGGCGTTGCTGTCCGTCCGCGCCCAGGACGAAGAGCTGGAGGATGCGGCGGAAGACGTCGCCATGGAGGAGTCGGCCGGGGAGGAGACCCAGGCCGGCGAGGCCGAGACGGCGGCGAAGCCGGGCAAGAAAGCCGAAGACGCCAGCAAGCCGTTCTTCACCTTGCCGCTCTGTCTCATGCTGGACGGCCGCGGCGAAGTGCTGGTGCCCACCAAGGGCGAATGGCAGCCGGCGGAGGAGGGTCGCTTCTATCCGCTGGGCACGGTCTACCGCACGGTGGGACCCGATTCGCGTATGAAAGTGCAGATCGGTCTGCACGTGGAGGTTTCGGTTAAGGGCGACTCCTCGTTCGGCACGGTGGCGCAAGCGCTGGACGTGAGCACGCGGACGGTCGTGCTCAAGGGCGGCACGATCGTGGTCAACCTGCCGCGCAACATGCCGGAGGGGCTGTTCTTCGTGACCACGCCCGGATTCGAGGTCGTCAACGCGGCCGGAGAATCCAGCTACGTCTACGAGCAGACGGGCGACGGCGAAAAGTGTTTCGTCCGGTGCATGACGGGCAACCTGTCGGCCAGGGGCCGGCATTTCGAGATCCTGCCGCTCAGGGCCTCGCAGGGCTTCGCCATCCGCAGTTCGTCCGATTTCCTCTTTACCGCGCTCTACGGCAAGGCCGGCGACCTGAACGTCAAGCTGGACACGGGCCTGTGGGAGACGCTGGATCTCGACACCAAGGAGAAGACGTCCGAGCATCGCTATGCCGACTTCAAGTTGTCGCCCAAGACCGCGGTCAGGATCCACCGGATGATGCCGGATACCGGCAAGAACATGGCGGTGACCACCATGACGTTCGACGCGAACGGCGACCGCAAGGACCGTTATTGGTTCGCTGAGAACCACTACGAGACGACCGGATCCGATATCGCCGTCGAAGAGGACAAGGAAGCGGAGGAAGCGGCCAGGAAGGCGGCGGAAGCCTCCGACACCGAAGCGGTGGATGCGGATGTCGATGAGGATGACGACGGCGGTTCGTCCGGCGGAGATTCCGACGATTCCTCGTCCGACGACTCCGGCGACAGCAGCGGCTCGCTGGACGACGATCTTGATTTCTAAACCAAAGACAAGAAAGCTACAGGTAGATTAAATGGTAATATTGCAGTTCAATAAACTCATTCGCAACAAATGGGTTTGGGGCGCGTTCGCAGTGGTGATTTCGGCGGCATTCTGCTTCGACGATCTGTTCACCACCCGTCAACGCGAGGAGCGTAACTTGGGCGATGCGGGCAGGCTTGGCGAAGAGACGGTGGATGCCAAGCTCTTCGCCGAGCTCCAGCAGGACGTGCGCGGGCTCGGCCGCAATTCCGATTGGCGGCGCAAGCAGAGCGAGGTCAACGAGCAGGCGTGGGAAACGTACGCCGCCATGCAGACCGCAGCGCAGACGGGACTGGAGTGTCCGGACCGGGAAGTCATGGCCACCATCCGCCGCGACCGCACCTTCGGCCAGAACGGGGCGTTCAGCTTCCGGCTGTACCAGCAGATCCTACGGGAGAATTCGGTGATGCCGGAGCGTTTCGAAGCGTTCTTGAAGCGCCGCATGACGCTGCAGCGCATCGGGGAGGAAGTGCTCGGTTCCGCCGCCTGGGTGTCGCCGATGGAGCTCGATCGCGCCAGTTCCGACTACACCGACGTGTTCACGGTCAAGGTGGCCAGATTCGCGGAAGACAAGGAGGCGGCAAAACTGATCGCCGCCGATGACGCCGCCATCGAAAAGTGGTACGGCGAGAACGCGAAATCGCTGGAACTGCCGGAGCGCGTGAAGATCCGTATGGTCAAGTTCGACGCCACCAATCCCGACGTGCTCGAGAAAATGCAGGTGACCGAGGACGAGATGCGCGACCTCTACGACACCACGCTCGACAAGTACACCACCACCGACACCAACGGGGTGGAGACGGTCAAGGCGTTCGACGAGGTGAAGGACGGCATCGAAAAGGAACTCCGGCAGATCGCGGCGGTGGAATATTTCACCACCAACATGAACCAGCGCATCTACCAGCCGGGGGCCACCTTGGAGTCGATCGCCCGGGAAGAGAACGCGGAGATCGCGGTGAGCGACTGGTTCTCGGTGGATGGCGGCTACCAGGAGGGCTTCATGAAGTATGCGTTCCAGATCGCACCGGGTGCGAAGTCGTTCGCCGAGGCGGTGGCCGAGCTCGATCCGGAGTCGCCCGATCTGCGCTACGGCGTGGTGGCGAGCGCCAATGCGGTGTGGATCATCGAACGCGCCGACTTGAGTCCGGCGCACGTCCCGACGCTGGAGGAGGCCAAAGAGGCGATCCGTCCCCGGGTCGACAGGGCGCTCAAGGCGGATGCGTTCAAGGCGCAGGTGGAGGCGGTGGTGGCCGCCGGAAAGGATGCGGTGCTTGCTTCGGGCAACGTGTCGACCAATCTCACTTTCGCCGTTTGCGATCTCAAAGAGGGCGATTTCGAGGATATGGAAGCGATCGCCAAGGCGGCCAGGAAACTGGATAAAGACCAGATTTCCGGCTTCACGCCCACCGGATCCGGCAAGGCGCTGGTGGTGGTTTGCGAAAACCGCGAACCCGGCGACGTAGCGAAAGCCACTTTGATGTCGGCCCAGTTGCGCGAGGATGCCGCGATGGCGTCGAGAGCCCAGCTGCCGCAGTCGTGGCTGAAGTGGAACCTGGCGCGCATCGGTTTCGAACCGGGCGAACTCAATCCGGTGACGGAGGAAGAACCCGAAGACGAGGTGCAATGACGCTCAAGTTCAAGAAACTCAGTCCCGATGCGATCATCCCCGCGTACGCCCATCCGAGCGACGCGGGGATGGATGTTAGAAGCGTGGAGGATCTGGTGATTCCGCCGGGGAAGCGCGCGCTAGTGCATACGGGGCTCGTGATGGCGCTGCCGCCGATGTACGAGGCGCAGGTGCGGCCGCGGTCGGGGCTGGCGTTGAAGCACGGCATCACGGTATTGAACACCCCAGGCACGATCGACGCCGGATATCGTGGCGAGGTGGGGGTGATTCTGGCCAATTTCGGCGACGGGGATTTCGCGGTCAGGAAGGGCGACAAGATAGCGCAATTGGTGATCGCGCCGGTTGTACAGCCGGACGAGATCGTCGAAATCGAAGAAATCGACGAAACCGACAGAGGAGCGGGCGGCTTTGGTTCTACGGGTGTGTAAATACGGCGAAGCCGTTTTGCGGAAGAAGGCGGTCCCGGTGCCGGCCGTGGACGACCGGCTACGGAAGCTTGCTGACGACATGGTGGATACCATGCACGACGCCGGCGGGGTTGGTCTGGCGGCGGAGCAGGTGGGACGGCAGGAATCGGTTTGCGTGATCGACATTCCGGACGGTTGCGAAACCCAGGAAGACGCGATGTTCAATGCGCCGATCCGGATGCCGCTAAAATTGTTCAATCCCGAAATACTGATGTCGGAGGGAAGTCAGCGCGATCGCGAGGGGTGCTTGAGTTTCCCGAAGATCGGCGGCACGATAGTGCGGGCGGCGCAGGTGACTTGCCGGTACACCGACGAGAACAACCTGCCGCAGATCATAACCGCCCGCGGTTTTCTGGCGCGGGCCATCCAGCACGAACTCGACCATCTGAACGGGATTTTGTACATCGATCACATGTCGGCGGTGGAACGGCTGGAATATGCGAACAAACTGAAACGATTGGCGAAAGACAATGGCGGCGTTCGATAAAATAGTGATAACCGCGGCCAACGAGGCGCAGGCGAAAGGCTACCGCGCGCAGACGGCCGGCGACGGCAGGGTGGTGGTGGTGCCGGATCCCGGCGACAAGCGGGTGGGGAGTCTCGGCGCCACCGTGAATGCGATCCGGGAGCTGGGGCTCGACCAAGGACGGATTCTGGTGTGCCATTCCGGCGGCGACGCCAGACGCACGCCGGGCTATGCGGCGATGGGCAAGGCGTTCGTGCCGATGCGCGACGGCCGCAGCATGTTCGAGCATATCGTGGAGCATATGGAGCAGTTGCCGCTACCGGAAGGGATGCTGGTCGTGTCCGGCGACGTGCTCTTGACGTTCGACTACGGGGAAACCGATTTTTCGCGTCCGGGCGTGACCGGGGTGGCGTATCCCGACAATGCCTGGCAGGCGCGCCGGCACGGGGTGTACGTGGCGAAGGACGGCAAGGTGAAGGATTTCCTGCAGAAGCCGCAGGTGAAATCCGGACGGCATCTTATCGACACGGGCATAATGTTCATCGATCCCGCCACCGTGGCCAAGATGAGGGATCTGCCGGTGGCGGGAGATATCTACACCGAGTTTCCTGCGATGTTGCTCGCCGGGTTCGCTCCGTTCAACGTGAACGTTTGCCGGAGTTGCGAATTTTTCCACATCGGGTCTTCGCGGGAATTGCTGGAGCGGTTGGGCGACGGCAACATTTATCTCGACAAGGTGCATTGTCCGGTGGAGCTTGCGGGCGGCAATATCGTGACAAACGTTCCGCCCGGCAGGTTCGAGAAGATTGTGCTCGGGAAGAACGAGTGCCTTACGGTGCTGCCGCTGGAAAACGGCGAATGGTACGACCTCAAGTACATGCTGGACGACAATTTCAAGACGGACGGATTGTGGGAGAAACACGGTTTGGGCGAAAAAATGAAACGGGTCGACCACGCAAAGCTGCTGGCCGTGCGCAAGTTCGGAACGGCCAGGTGCTGCAAAGTGTCGGCTCCGGTGCGCATCGATTTCTCCGGCGGATGGTCGGATACGCCGCCGATTTGCGAACTGGAAGGCGGAACGGTGGTCAATGCGGCGGTGCTGTTGAACGGGAAACGTCCCATCGAGGTGACGGTGAAGGAACGCAAAGACCGGTTCGTCAAGATTGTATCGAAAGATCTTGGCAAACGCCGGATCATCAAAAGCGCAGACGAAATAAACGACCATGCCGATCCCCACGACTGGTGCGCCCTCGTGAAGAGCGCATTGGCGGTTGTCGGATTCCGGTTCGGGGACCGGGGGCTTGACATAACTATCAGCGCCGACCTGCCCAAAGGATCGGGCATGGGCACGAGTTCCGTGCTGGGTGCGGCCACGATCGCCGCGTTGCTGGGTACGGCGGAGCCAGATCTCGTCAGCCGGCTCACGCTGCAGCTGGAGCAGGAGATGCATACCGGCGGCGGCTGGCAGGATCAGTTGGGAGGACTGATCGGAGGATTCAAGTTGCTCAGGTCGAAACCGGGCAGGCCGCAACTGGTGACGGTGGACCGGCTCGAACCGGACAAGACTTTCTTGCGGAATCTGAAGCGGCGCGGACTCCTTTATTTCACCGGGCAGAAACGCATGGCGCGGAACATCTTGCGGAAGGTGCTGTCGTTCTATGCGGAGAACCCCCACAATTTCGGGCGAATCCTGGTCGCCTCGCTCAAGGCGGACGCGGAGAAATGCGCCAAGGCGGTTCGGGAGGGCGATTTCGCCGGCTTCGAAGCGGCCGTCAACGGCTATTGGCGCGACAAGAAATTGCTGGATCCCGGCTCCACGAACGAACGCGTGGAGGAAATGATCGATGCGGTCCGTCCGCTGTTGTCGGCGGTTACGTTGACCGGCGCGGGCGGCGGCGGGTTCATGTTCATGGTGGCGAAATCCGAAAAAGCCGCGGACGGGATACGCAGGATTTTCACGGAGAAGCCGCCCAGCAAATATTCCCGGTTCTACGATTTCGAGCTCGATTCTTCGGGAATGTCCATCGAGGTGGTCTGATGCCGCGCTACGTGTATGAAGCATGCGACGGAGCCAAGTCCTGCCCCAAGTGCCGGAACGGTTTTGAAATCGACCAGTCGCTCAAGGACCCCAAGCTGGACCATTGTCCCTATTGCCGCAATCCGGTGTTCCGCGTAATCCAGGCTCCGGGGCTTGCCCATTCCAAGACGGATCTGCACTACCGCGCCAAGCGGGCCGGATTCCATACGCTGAAAAAAGTAGACAATGGAACTTTCGAAAAGCTCTATTGACGGGCGGTTCATGCGCATGGCGCTCGGCCAGGCGCAAGCGGCGGCGGAAGCCGGAGAAGTGCCCACCGGATGCGTCATCGTGGACGCGGACGGCAGCGTGATCGCCAAGGCCCACAACCAGACGGAGGTCCTGCACGACGCGACCGCGCATGCGGAAATGATCGCTTTGAGCCAGGCGTTTGCGGCCGTCGGCAACGAGCGGTTGAACGGCACCACCTTGTATGTCACCAAGGAGCCTTGCCCGATGTGCGCCGGCGCGATCGCCCTCGCAAGGGTTTCGCGGGTGGTGTGGGGGGTGGGGGACCCGAAGCGCGGCGGCGCGTCGGTATTCGGCATCTTCGAACATCCGGGAATGAACCATCATCCGGAAACGGCGTCCGGGTTGATGGAAAAGGAGTCGCTGGAAGTGCTGCAATCGTTTTTCCGTGCGCGGCGGTGAATTTTTCGGCAGATTCTCCTTGCTTTTCCCCCGGATTTATGGTAAAATATATACTCAATGAGTAAAAAACCGGGATATCCCAAGCTGGACTTCTTCGACAAGTCGTTCGGCATGAAGGAAGCCTACGGCAGGATCTGGCGCTATATCCGTCCATATCGCTTTCGGCTGGTGGTCGGTCTGGTGTGCGGCTTTCTGACGGCCGGTACGCTGGTGCCGATGTTCCAGCTCATCCAGCCGGCCACCAAAAGCATCGAACAGCGGATAACAGCGGTGGAGGAGTCGGCTCCAGCGGAGGAGACGGTCGATGCCGCAAATGCCGCGCAGATGCCGAAGTGGTATGGCAAAGCGCAGAAGTACGCCGCCAAGCTGGGGCTTGAATTGGTGGACGAAAAGGGTGCCATGACCGGCGGCATTCTCGTGCTGGTGCTGACGGTGGTGCCGATCTTGGCGGGATTGCGGATGGGGCTCAAGTTTCTCAACCTATATCTGCTTTCGTATGTGGGGCAATATGCCATTGCCGATCTCGTGTGCGATCTTTTGCGGCATACCCAGCGCCAGTCGTTGCAGTTTTTCTCGCGGGTGGACATGGGGCGGCTGATGTCGCGCATCATGGGCGATTCGCAACAGGTGATGACGGTGGTCAAGACGGTTATCGTGGATTTCGCGGAAGCGCCGTTCGAGATTCTGGTGGCCGGCGGCTATGTGGTGTATTTCGCCGTCAAGAACGACATGATCCCCACGCTTGTCCTGATCGCGATCGCCTTTCCGCTGTTCACGATTCCCATCTCGATGCTCGCCAAGAAGATCCGGGAATATTCCCAGGAGACGATGGCCCGTTCGTCGGTGGTGTTTTCGCGCCTGCACGAGGTGATAACCTGCATTGGCCTCGTCAAGAGTTTCAACACCGAAAAGTTCGAATGGGGCAAGTATCGCGAAGCCAATACGCGGATGGTGAAGATCCAGTTGCGCAACGCCCGGGTGGGCGGCATGGTGGGGCCTACGCTGGAAATAACGGGCGTACTCATCATTTGCGGTTTCGTCTGCTGGTGTTTCGCCAAGCACATTACCTTGGATCAGGTGCTCCCGATGCTCGCGCCGCTGCTCGTAATGTACAAGCCGCTCAAGAAGGTGAGCAATATCCAGGTGGCGCTGGAGAACTCGATGGCGTCGCTGTGCCGTATTTTTTCGCTTCAGGATCTGCATGACGAACTGCCGGAGAAGCCGGATGCCGTCCGCAAATCCACGTTCGACCGCGAGATTCGTTTCGAAAACGTGTCCTTCCGCTATGCTACCGCCGACCGCGATGCCGTTTCCGGGGCGTCGTTCGCCATTCCCAAAGGCAAGAAGGTGGCGGTGGTGGGCGGAACCGGGAGCGGCAAGTCGACCCTGTCCTATCTTCTCGCCCGGTTTGCCGATCCTTCGTATGGCCGCATCACGATCGATGGTGTAGATCTCAAGGAGGTAGCCATCGCCGATCTCCGGAAACTTATCGGGGTTATCACCCAGGAACCGCTCCTTTTCAACGATACCATCGCCTACAATCTCCGTTACGGAACCTTTGACGCCGGTGACGAATCCATACGCGAGGCGGCGCGCCTGGCCAACGCCGAGAGCTTCATTCTTTCCCAGCCGGATGGATTCGATCGCGTGGTGGGAGAAAAGGGCATGGCGCTTTCGGGCGGCGAGAAACAGCGCATTGCCATCGCCGCCGCCATGCTCAAGAATCCGCCCATCCTCATTTTGGACGAAGCTACGAGCGCGCTCGATAACGTAACCGAGGCGCTGGTGCAGGAGGCGTTGGAAAAATTGACGGCCAACCGCACCACTTTCGTGATAGCCCACCGGCTTTCCACCATCCGCAACGCCGATATCATCTTGGTGATGGACTCCGGCCGCATCGTCGAGCAGGGTACCCACGACGAACTTTACGCCAAAGGCGGATATTACCGCCATCTTTGCGACATCCAGGAGCACCCATGACGAACGAATACCGCAAAGAATTTTTCGATCGCGACTACACGGTCAAGGAGTCTATCGGCCGGGTTTGGCATTACATGTCGAAATACAAGTTCCGGCTCATTTTGGGGCTTTTCTTCGGCTTGGTGAATGCCGGCATTCTGGTGCCGTTCTACCAGTTGCTGCAACCAACCGTGGCGCATGCCGGCGGCGAACCGCCGCCCGCCAAAGTGGAGCAGGTGCGGCAAGGCAAACTGGACAAGGCCATTTCCCGCGCCGCCTCGCTTCCCGGCTGGTACTACGATCTCGAGCGTTTCGCCGGCAAGTTCGGCATCCGCTTCACCGATGAAGAAGGCAATATGCAGGCGGGGATGCTTTTTCTGGTCACGCTGGTCATTCCTGCGATACTCGTATGCCGGTTGTTGCTTACGTTCCTGTTCACCTACTGCCTGACCTGGGCGGCCAGCAAGGCGGTGGCGGATCTGCGGTGCGATATGCTGAAACATGTGGAAGCGCAGTCGATGGAGTTTTTCGGACGAGTGGATATGGGGCAGATCATAATGCGCATAAATTCCGACCCTGGCCAGCTCCAGATCGTGATGACCACCGTGATCGTACAGCTCATCCTTGCGCCTTTCGAAATTCTCGTTTCGGCAGGGTTCATCGTCCATTTCGCCATCCGGAACCATCTGGTGCAGACTTTGCTTTTGCTGGGACTGGGCGCGCCGCTCTTTTTCGGACCGATCGTGCTGATCGCCCGCCGGTTGCGCAAATATTCCAAACGCATGTTGGAGCAGGGTTCGCTCATCGGCGCCAAACTGCACGAGATTTTAACCTGTCAGAAGCGGGTCAAGGCCTATCATGCCGAGGAATTCGAGAATGTAAATTTCCGCATCGCCTACGATCTTCAGCTCAAGAACGTCAAGAAAGCGTTGAAACTCGGCATGATGACTTCGCCGGCGGTAGAGTCGGTCGGCATCTTGGTCATCGGGATGTTCGTAATATGGTGCTTCCTTTTTTCCGTGCCGCTTTCCGCCATTTTGCCGATGGTGGCGCCTTTGCTCATCATCTACAAGCCGATCAAGGAGATCGGCAAGTTGCAGGTGCAGGTGCAGGAGACGATGGCCGGCATATCACGTGTGCTGTCGCTCCTTGACGTGCACATGGAGTTGCCGCAGGTCGCTAATCCGGTCAAGAAGGACGGTTTCGACCGGGAAATCGTCTTCGATCGCGTTACCTTCAAGTACCAGACGCAGGACGATCCCGCCGTCAAGGATGCGAGCCTTACGATCAAGAAGGGTCAGTTCGTGGCCATTGTAGGCGGCACCGGCAGCGGCAAGACCACGCTCGCCAATCTCATGGCGCGATTCTACGATCCGGAGTCGGGCACCGTAACCATCGACGGCATCGACGTGCGCGAACTCGAAACCGCTTCGCTCCGCAAACTGGTGGGGGCCGTATTGCAGGATACTTTCATTTTCAACGATACCATCGCAAACAATATCGCCTACGGCATCGAAAACGCCAGCATGGACGATATCGTGGCCGCCGCCAAGCTGGCCAAAGCGCACGATTTCATCATGTCCCAGCCGGGCGGTTACGACCGGATGTGCGGAGAAAAAGGCAATGCCATTTCCGGCGGCGAACGCCAGCGCATCGCCATCGCCCGCGCCATCCTCAAGAATCCGCCGATTCTGATTCTGGATGAGGCTACGAGCGCCCTCGATACCGTCACCGAGGCGTTGGTGCAGGAGGCCATCAACAATCTGATGAAGAACCGCACCACGCTTGCCATCGCCCATCGCCTTTCCACCGTCCGCCACGCCGACTGCATCCTGGTGATGCACCAGGGCAGGATTGTCGAACGCGGCACCCATGACGAACTTTACGCCTTGGGTGGCAGATATACCGCACTTTGCAACAGGAGTACCGAGCAATGACGTTAGACTACAATATCGGGCACGCTTTCATGCATCCTTGGTTCTGGTCGTCCTTTTTGAGCTGGATTCTGGCCCAGACGATAAAAATGACCACCAATGCCTTCAAGACCCGTACTTTCGACTTCGAATATCTGGTTTCCACCGGCGGCATGCCCAGCGCCCATTCCGCCATGGCCTCGGGGATGGCGTTTTCCATCGGCTTTACGGAAGGCTTCGGCACGCCGGTAGCCATGCTCGGGATCGGTTGGGCGGCGGTGACGATTTTCGACGCCGCCACCGTCCGCAAGGCCGCCGGCGACCAGGCGAAGGTGCTTAATCAAATCGTCAAGGAGTTCAGGGAGAACCTGAAGTTCAACCCTGGCCATCTCAAGGAACTGCTCGGACATACCCAGAAGGAGGTATGGGCCGGAATGCTGACCGGAATTCTGGTGGCACTTACGGTGTGCAACCTCTGGAGATGATTTATGCTGGGAGCTCTGCTGGGACTGTTTGCAATCGTGGTGTGGGGGGTGACCGTAGTCAACACCCGCGCTTTGCTTGTAGACTTTTCCTCGCTGGAGATAATGGTGATCCGTTTCGTGCTGGCGTGGTTCGTGCTGTGGGTGATGAGTCCGCGAGAGTTCAAGTTCGTGACGCTCTTCGGGGGAAGCCGCACCGTGCTTACCTATCGCATCTACGCTTGGATGGGGCTTTGCGGCGTGGCGCTGTACCAGTTCACCGAAAACTGCGCTATCCACTACACCAACGCCAGCAATGTGGCCATTCTGATGTCGCTTAGCCCCATCGTGACCGCGGTCATGGCCAAAGTGTTTCTTAAAGACCGCAACCTTGGCATCTGGATGTGGGTAGGGTCGATCATGGCGATAGCCGGGGGGATTCTGGTGGGCGCCGACAACATCCGCGATCTCCATCTCGATCCGCTGGGCGACTTCATGGTGCTGGTGACAATCGTCTGCTGGGGCGTGTATTCGCTATTGATGGATCGCACCAATCATGTTCGAGTGAGCGCGCTCGTGGTGGTGCGCAAAGCGTTCTTCTGGTCGCTCGTGGCCATCTTGCCGATAGCTGTCTGGGGCACTACCGGATCCGGTCAGGCGGCGCTTGATGGATCTTTCGCCATCAATCTAGATCCGGCCGTAAACCGGGCGCGGTTCGGCAATTTCTGGAATCTGTTCAACCTCGTCTTCCTCGGCGTGTTTGCCTCGGCGCTGGCGTTTTCGGCCTGGAATCTGGCCAGCAAACGGCTGGGCATGGTCAAAGCCAATGTGGGGCTCTATCTGATGCCGGTGGTGGGCGTGGTGGCCGCCGCGCTGTTTCTGGGCGAGCGCATCACTTTACCGGTGATTCTGGGCGGACTCTTCATTCTCGCGGGAGTGGCCGTGGCCAGCGTAAACCCCATGCGCAAAGTGGGATTTCAAAAAGCAAAGGAATAATATGACGCAACTTCAAGCCGCACGCAAGGGAATAGTGACCGAGGCCATGAAGATCGTGGCGGCCGACGAGGGACTTTCGCCCGAGGCCGTGCGCGATGCCGTAGCCTCGGGCGAAGCGGTCATTCCGCTCAATATCCACCACACCAATTGCCGTCCGGTCGGGGTGGGGCGCATGTTCACCACCAAGATCAACGCCAATCTGGGGCGCAGCGTGACCCATTCCGGCAAGGGGGACGAACTGGAGAAGCTGGCCATTGCGCTGAATGCGGGGGCCGACTTCGTGATGGATCTTTCCGTAGGCGAGGATATCCCCGCCATTCGCCAGGGCATGCTGAACGCCTCCAACCGTCCCTTGGGTACGGTGCCGGTGTACGAGACCATTTCCCGGCTCGATGGCGATATTCCGCAGATGGATCCCGCGTTTCTCGTTTCCGTCATCAAAGCCCAGGCCGAACAGGGCGTGGACTTCATGACGCTGCATGCCGGACTCATGCTGGAGGATATCCCCAAGGCCATGAAGCGGCGCATGGGCATAGTTTCGCGCGGCGGTTCGATCATGGCGGAATGGATGATGGCCAACCGTGCCCAGAATCCCCTGTGGGAGCGTTGGGACGAGATTATGGACATCCTTGCCGAGCACGATGTCACCGTGTCGTTGGGCGACGGTCTCCGGTCCGGTTGCCTGATGGACGGGTCCGACGAAGCGCAGTTCGCGGAGCTTGCCAAGTTGGGCGAACTCGTCGAGCGCTGCCGGGCGCGCGGTGTGCAGGTGATGGTGGAAGGCCCCGGCCATATTGCGTTCGATCAGATCAAGATGAACATGGAGCGCGAACAGGAACTCTGCCACAAGGCGCCGTTTTACGTGCTAGGGCCGGTCGTGACCGACATCGCCCCCGGCTACGACCATATCGTGACCGCGATCGGCGCCACGGCCGCCGCCACTTACGGTGCGAGTCTCCTTTGTTACGTCACTCCGGCCGAGCATCTGGGACTTCCCGATGGCGATGAGGTGCATCAGGGTTGCATCGCCTACAAGATCGCCGCGCATGCCGGCGATATCGCCCGTCACCATCCCCACGCCCGCGATCGCGACGACCAGATGGCGCAGGCAAGACACGATTTCTGCTGGGACGAACAGTTCGCGCTGGCGCTCGATCCTGCGCATGCCCGCAATCGCTGGCTCAAGACGCGTGCCAATTCCGATGTGGATCACGGCGACGATCACTGTTCGATGTGCGGCAAGCAGTTCTGCGCCGTGCGCACCTCGAAGCGCATCGAAAAGCTTGCGGCCCAGACAAACTGACGAAAGAAAAGGAGGTAACAATGATCAAGAATATCGCTTCCGAAACCGAATTCGACGCCGCCACCTTGTCGGGTGTGCAACTGGTGGATTTTTGGGCGGTTTGGTGCGGTCCCTGCAAAATGATGGGCGCCGTCATCGACGCCAAAATCGTTCCAGCCCGTCCGGAGCTGGACGTTCTCAAGGTGGATGTGGACCAGTGTCCGCAACTGGCGGCGCGGTTTGGAGTTCAATCCATACCCACGCTTCTCGTCGTGAAAGACGGCGCAATCAAGGAAAAGTTCATAGGCGTAACTCCGCCGGAAACCATTCTCGCCGCACTTTAAGGTGGATTTCGACTTCCCCGAATACGCTTGTCCATATGCCGCCGGTTTGGCGCAAAAGTCCCGTCGTTTCCGCCTGCAGGTAAAAGCGGACAAGCGCGAACTGAAGGCGGGGTGCGGGTTTTCGTCCGATCCGTTCGGTGAGCTAACCAAAGCCGGCAAGCTTCCGGGGCTCAAGCAACGCTTTCCCGATCGCGTCTTGGTCATGACGTCGGACCGTTGCTTCATGACCTGTCGCCATTGCACACGGCGGGGACTTTTCGGGCGGACTTCCATCGTCGATACCCCGGAAAAACTCGCCGCCTGCGTCGAGTATGTGAAGGCCCACCCCAAAGTGCGAGACGTACTGCTTTCTGGCGGGGATGTCCTTACTCTGCCCGACCGCAAAGTAATGGATTTCGTGGACGCATTTGCCGCGCTTCCCCAAGTGGATCTGGTGCGTGTTTGTTCGCGGGCCTTGAGCGCCAATCCCGTCCGTATCACCGCGCGTTTGGCCAAACTTCTCGGACAGAGCGGCAAGGTGTGGTTCAACACCCAGTTCAACTGCGCCGATGAAGTGACCTCTGAGGCCGTCCATGCCGCCAAACTGTTGGTGGAGCGCGGCATTCCGGTCAGTTGCCAGACCGTGCTGTTGAAGGGGGTCAACGATTCGGGCCCCGAGATGCTAAGGCTTCTCAGGAAACTGTCGGCCGCGCGGATCCGTCCCTATTACGTGTTTCTTTGCGACCCCATCGCCGGCATCGACCACTTCCGGGTGGATGCCGAAAAAGCCCGCCAGATCGAAAACTACTGCGCCGAACGCATCGGGGGGCTGGCGCTCCCGCGTTTCGTCCAGGACGTGCCCGGTGCCAAAAGGAAACTCCCTGTATGAATACGCTCATAACCGGCGCTTCCTCCGGCATCGGACAGGCGCTTGCTTTCGCTTGCGCCAAGCGCGGAGACAGGCTGTTTATTTGCGGACGCGATCGGGAGCGTCTCGATGAGGTGGCCGCCCGTTGTCGCGAACTGGGCGCCAAGGAAGTTTGCGCCGAGGTGCTGGACGTAACCCAGCCGGCCACCACGCGCGATTTCATCGAACGCGCCGACGAATTGGCCGCGCTCGACTTCGTGTTTGCCAACGCCGGAGTTTCCACCGGCGCCGAAACCGAGCGCAATGTCCGCAACACTTTTTCGGTCAATGTGATGGGTGTGGTCAATACCGTCCTTCCCGCCATCGATCTCATGACGGAGCGCGGAAGGGGTCAAATCGCCATTACCGCCTCCATTGCGGGGTATGGACCCTTGTTCGCTTGTCCGAGCTACTCGGCCACCAAGTCTTGCGTCAAGACATGGGGACTCTCCCTGCGCGGTTATTTGAAGCCTAAAGGTATTGGCGTTTCGGTGGTCTGTCCAGGTTTTGTCCGCTCGCGCATCACCGACCGGAATACGTGCCCCATGCCGTTTTTCATGGAGGCCGATGAAGCCGCCAGGATCATTCTCAAGGGGGTTGCCGCCAACAAGGCGCTGATTGCGTTTCCCTGGGTCATGCGCTTCGGCGCGTGGTTCATGGGGGCGGTACCGTTTGCCTTGAGCGAATTCGTAAATCGTTTCCTTCCCAAGAAGAATTGACCATGTTGTTGCTGTCGATCTTGCTGGCTGTTGTCGATCTGGCGGAAGTGTTCGAACACGATTCCGCCTGGGACCGTCCGCCGTCCGCCTATACCAAACTTTCGCATCGGCATGATATCGAGTGGAAGGGGGCCAAGATCGTCGATTGGCGGCTGATACCGGAGGGGAGCGGTGTGGGCAGGGTGGAGCTAAATCTCTACAACCGCGGCGATGACAAATCAGGCACGGGCATGTCGGAGGTGGAATTGAAGGAACTGCTGGAGCGGAACATCCCCGGAGTGGACTTGTCCAAGGCCGTGCGGCGCAAAATCAAGGCAGGAGCCTTCCAGTACGAATATCTGAACGACAAGACCAAACCCGCGATTGAAGCCGGCTGGGGCGTTTCCGACGGCAAGGTGGAGTATTTGCGGGTGTCGCTTGTGAAGTCGGCCAAGAAAAAGACCGGTGTCCAAAAACCAGTTTCCGGCAAGGCGTCCAAGGCCAAAATCGTCGCCAACGTGCGCAAGGAGGCGAACGGCGACGTGTGGATCGGCAATATCCCGATGGTGGATCAGGGTGACAAGGGATATTGCGCGGTGGCCACTTGCGAACGGGTTTTGCGCTATTACGGCGAAACGGTGGACGAGCATCAACTTGCCCAGATGGCGGGCACGACCGCCAAGGACGGCACGTCGTCGGCGGCGATGAAGGAAACGGTCAAGACCATCGGCAGCAAATTCCGGCTAGGCTACAACGATGTTTTCTCCGCCACGGCTTCCCGGAAGGATATCCTCAAAGACCTGGAGCTCTACAACAAGTCCGCCAAGGCGCTCAAGCGTCCAGAACTGAACGAGCGCGACTTTTACGTGGGCAATACTTTTATGGTACCGCTCATGCGCGAGGCGATGGAGCCGGAGGTGCTTCTGCGGATGCGGGCCAAGGATCCGCGCTTCAAGAAGTTCATGAGCTCCGTCCGCGCGCGCATCGATGAGGGCATACCGGTCTTTTGGGGTGTGACGCTGGGGATTTTCCCCGAGCCCGACATTCCCCAGGCCAACGGCGGGCACATGCGGCTTATTATCGGCTACAACGCCAAGACGGAAGAACTCATCTTTTCCGACAGCTGGGGCGAGCGCCATGCCTTCAAGCGCATGCGCGCCGATCGGGCCTTTGCCATAACGTCCAACGCCTACACGCTCCGCCCGTTGTAGAGTTCGGGCCGAGGTCAAGGAAATTGGTGGAGGTGAGGGGAGTCGAACCCCTGTCCGGAGCATCGTCCATCGAATGTCTACGCGCGTATCCGGCCGTTTATCTCGGGAAAGGCACGCCGACCGGCAGGCTTATCCATTCCCATCCGCTTGATTCGGCACCTTGCAGCGGGCAAGCGGAACTCCCTGCAACGTGGTCCGATAAATGATGTCTAGGCGCTCATCGGACGTCGGCGCTTCGACATGGCGGCCTTTCTTTAGGCGGCCAGAGCGTAATCGTTGTTCGCAATTACTGTTTTCGCCCGTTTTTTAGCGTGGCCAACGAGCATCCACGGCGCGCAACCCGACTTCGGTCTGTCCCGTCGAAACCGGATCACCCCCGATATTCGCAGATTGCGGAAGATATTATATCATATTTTGCTTGCATTCGTCAAGGGTTTTATGATATAATATTACATGATGTCATCGATAATAATGCATGTGGACATGGACGCTTTCTTCGCTTCGGTGGAGGAGCGCGAGCATCCCGAGCTCAAGGGCCGGCCGGTTATCGTGGGGTCTTCGCCCCGCGAGCGCGGTGTCGTGTCCACCTGCAACTACGAGGCGCGCAAGTTCGGCGTAAGAAGCGCCATGCCGTCGCGCAGCGCGTTCTCGAAATGCCCTCACGCAGTGTTCATCCGTCCACACATGAAACTCTACGCCCAGGCGAGTCGCGAGGTGTTCGCCATCTTCGACCGGTACACGCCGTATGTGGAGAAGGTGTCGGTGGACGAGGCGTTTCTGGATATTTCCGGCAGCACCCATCTTTTCGGCGGGGCCGAGGCGCTGGCGGAAAATCTCCGGGCTACGGTGAAAAGGGAATGCCGTCTCACGTGTTCGGCAGGTGTCGCCCCCAACCGGCTATTGGCCAAGATCGGCTCCGAGCAACGCAAGCCCGACGGACTGTTCATGATGCCGTTCGAACCGGATGCCATCCGCGAGTTTCTGGCGCCGAAACCGGTGGGTGTATTGTGGGGGGTGGGCAAGACAACCCGGGCGCAGCTGGCGAAATACGGGATCGCGACCTGTGGCGACATCCAACGCATGTCTCCAGTGGCGTTGTCGTCCATTCTGGGCGAGGCCGCCGGCAAAAGCGTGTACGCGCATGCGTTCGGGCTCGACGGCACGAAAGTGGCGCACGAGCCCGAACCGGAGCTCACCGTGTCGCGCGAGTGGACTTTTCTGGAGGATTGCTCCGATCGCGAAACCGTGAGGCGAAAACTGCTTGAACTTGTGGCCGAGGTGGGCGAGCGGACGCGAAGGGAAAAGCGCTGGGCGAAACTGGCGCGCATCAAGTTGCGCGATTCCGACTTCAACACCACCACCCGGCAGATGCCGTTCGCTTCGCCTGCTCGTGACGATATCGCATTCCGCCAGGCCATGATTTCGCTGTTCGACAGCGAATGGCCGGTTGGTGCGGCGAGGATCCTGCGGCTGGTAGGGTTCGGGGTGGGCAATTTCACGTCCGAACCGGAAGAAGATCTTTTCGGTGATGAAGACCGGCGAAAGCGCGAACGCTTGTCCGAAACGCTAGATTCCATCCGCCGCGGAGGCGAGAAGTTCAGTGCGCCGGAGTGAGCCGACTGAATATTTTTCATTTTCCCTATTGACTTTCGGGTCGGAAATATGATATAATACACATCAATCATCTCGGTGGGATACTCAAGCGGTCAACGAGGGCAGACTGTAAATCTGCTGGCTTACGCCTTCCAAGGTTCGAATCCTTGCCCCACCACCACTTAACTTGCGGCAACGCAAGTTTTTTATTTTCCCTATTGCAATTCCGCCCACGATATGATATAATATACGCATTATGAATCTATTAGCGGAATTGAAGGCGAGAGGTCTCGTCGAGAGTCTTACGGATCCTGCCATCGCGGAGGCGATGGAGAAGCCGATGACGGTGTATTGCGGTTTCGATCCGAGCGCGCGGAGTCTGCAGGCCGGGAATCTGGTTTCCATCATGGTTTTGAGGCGTTTTCAGGATTCTGGACACAAGGTGATCGCGCTTGTGGGCGGCGCCACGGGGCTCATCGGCGATCCGAGCGGCAAAAGCGCCGAGCGCAATATGCTTACCCTGGAACAGGTGGCGGCGAACAAAGCGGGGATCCGCGAGAATCTTTCGCGCATACTTCGTTTCGACGGTCCGAATCCGGCGATCATGGTGGACAACTACGACTGGTACAAGGGTACTAGCGCCATCGAATTTCTGCGCGATATCGCCATCAACTTCCGCGTGCCGCAGATGCTCGCCAAGGAGAGCGTGAAGAAGCGGCTGGAGGCGAGCGAGGGCGCGCTCACTTTTACGGAGTTTTCCTACCAGATTCTGCAGGGCAACGATTTCCTCCATCTCTACGACAACTTCGGTTGCACGATGGAAGTGGGGGGTGCCGACCAGTGGGGGAATATCACGGCCGGGACCGACCTCGTGCACCGGATGCGCGGCAAGACGGTGTTCGGGCTTACGTTTCCGCTGTTGCTCGATTCGGCGGGACGCAAGTTCGGCAAATCGGAGGGCAATGCGCTGTTTATGGACGGCTCTATGACGGGCGTCTACGACTGGTACCAGTATTTTCTGCGTGCGGCCGACGAAGACGTGATCCGCTATCTCAAGGTGTTTTCGCTTAAGAGCCTCGAGGAAATCGCGGAGCTGGAGGCGCAGATGAAGGCCAATCCGGAAGCGCGCATTCCGCAGAAGGCGCTCGCTGAAGAGCTTACTTTGCTTGTGCATGGCACGGAGGGGCTCAAGAAGGCTCAGGATGCAACCTCCACTTTGTTCGGGGGCGACGTGAAGGGCAAGTCGGCCGATGAGCTAATGACTATCTTCAAGAATGTAAAGAGCGCCGAGCTCGACAAGGGCGAGGTGCTGGGCAAGCCGGTATTCATGGTGGCGGCCTTGGCCAAGATGTTCGGCTCGAACGGCGAAGCCAGGCGCATGGCGCAGCAGGGCGGGCTGAGTCTCAATGGCGAGAAGGTGGGGATCGACCGCATGCTTGCGGAGGGCGACCTTGCGGACGGCAGGGTGGCGGTATTGAAAAGCGGCAAAAAGAACTTCTTTCTTCTGAAAACGCGGTGAAAACTCTAGACAGATACGTGTTCGGCAGCTTTTTCTCCAGTTTCGTGCTGGCGTTTTTGGTGCTTTCGTTTGTGTTGACAATCGGGCTTATGGTGCAGATCGTAGGCTACATTCTGGATGGCGTACCGATGAGCCTCGTGGGGGAGTTCGCGGCGGTATGTTTCCCGGAAACGCTGCAGTGGACGATGCCGCTGGCGATTCTGGTGTCGAGCGTGCTGGTTTTTTCGCGCATGTCGGCCGACAGCGAGATCGCGGCCATGAGGGCGTGCGGCGTGAACGTGCTGAGCGTGATCAAATGGCCGATCGTGTTTGGGCTCTGCTGTGCGATGATGGGAGTGTGGATCAACAATGAAATCGTGCCGCGGGGGCATGAGGTGCGGCGAACCTTGAAGAAAAAGGTGTCGATCACCACGGGGCTCGAAGTGCTGGAGCCGGGCAGGATCATCGACGATTTCCCGAAGGTCAAGATATACTTTGGCGCGAAGGAGGGAAACTGGCTCTACGATCTCATCGTGATGGACTACTCGAACAAAGACGTGGAGCGGATGATCACGGCATCCAAGGCGCTGGTGACGAGCGAAGGCCGCGACGTGAGCCTGGATCTCTACAACATGACGGTCGATCCGGTGGACGCCGAGCATCCCACGATGGCGCGCGCCAACCGGTTCCAGTATTTCATCAAGGACGCGCTCAAGGAAAGGAAGTACACCAAGAAGCTAAAGGATCTCCGGACGCTGGAACTGATCGACAGCTTGAGGAAAATGCAGGAAGAGGTGTCGAGCGTAAAGCGCCACAAGCACGAGGAGGGCAAACGCGAGATGCTGAAGGCGCTCCGGAAGGAATACTCGAAAACCGGCACCGAATTTTCCAAGCGCATAGTGTTCGCGCTGGCGTCGTTCTGTTTCGTGCTGGTGGGAATTCCGTTGGGCATCAAGGCGCAACGCAAGGAAAGCTCGGTCGGCATGGCGATAAGCCTCGGGATCGCGCTGGGGTACTATCTCCTTTCGATGTTGATGATGAGCTTGCAGAGCACTTACAAGGTGCATCCGGAAATCGTCATATTCCTGCCGGTGGTGCTGTGTATGGTCATCGCTTCGTATCTCATTCCGAAACATCTTTAATCCAACAGGGAGGGCAACCATGAAGATTCATCCTACCGCAATTATCGAAGATGGCGCGCAGTTGGGGACCGACGTCCAAGTGGGGCCTTACGCTTTCGTGGGCAAGGACGCCAAGATCGGCGACGGCACCGTCATCAAGCAGGGCGCGATCATTGACGGCTACACCACCATCGGCAAGGAGTGCCAGATTTTCCCCTATGCCATGATCGGCATGAAGACGCAAGACCTCAAGTACACCGAGGGCTCCAAGAGCTTCGTGGAGATCGGCGACCGCACGGTGATCCGCGAGTGCGCCACGGTGCATTCGGGCACGGCCGACGGCGAAAAGACGATCATCGGCAGCGACTGTCTTTTCATGTGCTATTGTCATGCGGCGCATGGAGTGGTGATGGGCAATCACTGCATCTGCTCCAACTCGGTGCAGCTGGCGGGCGATGTGCATCTTCAGGATTACGTGATCATCGGGGGACTCGCCGGTTGCCACCAGTTCTGCACGGTGGGCGCGCATGCGATGGTGGGCGGGCTCGCCAAGGTGCGTCAGGACGTGCCGCCTTTCATGCTGTGCGACATGCAGGACGGCGGGCTCAAGGTGATCGGCCCCAACGTGGTGGGTCTCACCCGGCGTGGCTTCAAGCGCGAGGTGGTGCAGGCGCTCAAGGAGGCGCATCGCTTCCTCTACCGCGACAACCTCAACCGGACGCAGGCGCTGGAGCGCGTGGAGAACGACGTGGAACAGTTCGACGAGATCAAGCAGCTGGTGGCGTTCTACCGCAACAGCCAGCGGGGAGTGGCGTAAGTCCATGTTCGTGCTGGACTCGAGAAAAGTCAAGCCCGGCGACACCTTTGTGGCCGTGAAAGGCGAGAAGGTGGACGGGCGGGACTATATCGACCAGGCGCGTGCGAACGGGGCGGTGGACGTGATCGTGGGGCAGGACGAACTTTGGGCGCGGGCGAAGGCTTACCGCCGGACGTTGAAAGCCAAGGTGATCGGCGTTACCGGCAGCGCCGGGAAGACGACCACCAAAGAGTTCCTCAAGACGTTCCTTGCCTGCTACGGCACGGAAGGGAATTTCAACAACCATCTGGGGCTGCCGCTCACGATTCTCAACGCGCCGGCAGATGGCGATTTTCTGGTGGTGGAGCTGGGGACCAACCATCCGGGGGAGATCGCGGCCTTGTGCGACATCGCCGAGCCTGACGTGGGTGTCATCTGCTCCATCGGTACGGCGCATCTCGAGTTTTTCAAGACGCAGGAGGGGATCGCCGAGGAGAAGGGCACGCTTTTCGCGCGGGCTAAAGACTTCAACGCGGCGCCGCAAGGTTGCAACCAGATCGGGATGTTGCGGGCCAAGAGCGCAGTGCCGCTTTTGGAGACGGAGCGCGTCTGCGAGCTCGAATGTCCCGTGCCGGGCGATCACAACCGGTCCAACATGGCGCTGGCATACGGCGTGGCGCGGAAGCTGGGCGTTAGCCGGGCGGAGTGCGAGAAGCGGCTCGAGAATTTCAGTTTGCCTGGCGCGCGATGGCGCCGGACGCAAGTGGGGGATGTCACTTTTATCGACGATTCCTACAATGCCAATCCCGACAGCATGAAGGCCGCAATCGACGCGTTCGAGGGCGAGGTGGTGGTGTTGGGCGACATGGGCGAACTGGGCGAGGATAGCGCGAAGCTGCACTTGGAGGTGCTGGACTATGCGTACGCCAGGGGGAAAAAGGTGATAACGGTCGGGAAGGAGTTCGCCAAGGCGGCGATCAAGCGGTCGGGGGCCAAGGAAGTGCTGCTCAAGGGGTCGCACGTGATGGATCTTTCGAGTATCGTAAAATAAACCATTCCAACAGAAAGGAACGAACAAATGGCTAGAGTATTCAACTTTTCGGCGGGTCCCGCTACGCTGCCGGAAGAGGTCCTGAAGGAAGCACAGCAGGATATGGTGGACTACAAAGGATGCGGAATGTCGGTGATGGAGATGTCCCATCGCGGCAAGGACTATCCGGTCATCCACGACCAGGCGATCGCCGACTTCAAGGAGCTCACCGGAATCGGCGACGATTATGACGTGCTCTTCATCCAGGGTGGCGGGTCGATGCAGTTTGCGATGATTCCGATGAATTTCCTCAATGCGGGCGAAAGCGCCGACTACACCAACCAGGGCACATGGTCCGGCAAGGCGCTCAAGGAGGGACAGAAGGTGGCGGCTTTGAGGGGCGCCACGGCCAATTGCGTGGCCGACTGCGCCAAGGACATCCCCACCCGCATGCCCGAGCAGGCGGAACTCAAGTGGAACGAGGGAGCCAAGTACGCGCACTTCTGCACGAACGAGACCATCTCCGGCGCGCAGTTCAAGACGATGCCCGAGACGATTCCCGGCATTCCGGTGATCGGAGATATGAGCTCCGACATCCTCTCCTGCGAGCGCGACTACACGAAGTTCGACATGTTCTATGCGGGCGCGCAGAAGAACCTTGGGCCGGCCGGAATGGCGGTGGTGGCCATCCGCAAGGAGCTGACCGTCAAGGGCAACGACAAGATTCCGGTTATGCTGCAGTACCGCACGCACGCCAACGAGAACTCCATGTTCAACACGCCGCCCACCTACTCCATCTACCTGTTCGGACTGGTGATGAAGTGGATCAAGCGGATGGGCAAGGAGAATCTCTTCAAGCTCAACGCGGAAAAGGCGAAGAAGATCTACGACGTGATCGATTCGAGCGAATTCTGGCGCGGCACGGCCAAGAAGGAATTCCGTTCCGACATGAACGTTACCTTCCGCCTGGCGACGGAAGAGCTGGAAAAGAAGTTCCTGGACGAAGCGAAGGCGCTCGGCATGAGCTCGTTGAAGGGCCACCGGTCGGTGGGAGGCATCCGCGCCACCATCTACAACGCCTTCCCGATGGCGGGCGTGGACGCGCTCGTCGAATTCATGAAGGGCTTCGAAGCCAAGAATGGCTGAGGGGCGGGAGTTTTTGCTCGTGGTCGCCGTGTTGGGCCTGGTCCTCGCGGCGGCTGCGCTTTGCACTCCCAAGGGCAGAACTCCGCTGGCCTTGCGGGGAATCCAGAAGATTCTCCGGCGAGACCGCGGGGTCAAGCCCGGAAACAAAGTCGAGCCGGTTCCCGTCTGGCGGAAGTGGCTCGCGTTCCTGATGGTGCTGGTGGCTTTTTTGCTGGCATTCGCTTAAGGGGAGGAACGGCAAGATGAAGAAGTATCTGGCGATCGACATCGGAGCGAGCAGCGGACGGCACATCGTGGGCCGGGTGGAAGACGGCAAGATCCGGCTCGAGGAGGTGTTCCGTTTCGAGAACGGACAGGTGCGCAAGGACGGTCACGACTGTTGGGACATCGAGAAACTGGTGGCTTCCGTCAAGGCCGGCATCGATGCGGCGATGGCGGCGCACGAGCTCGAGTCGATCGGGATCGACACTTGGGGCGTAGATTTCGTGCTGGTGGATCAGGACGGGAATATGGTGGGCGACGCGGTGGCGTATCGCGACGGGAGAACTGCGGGGGCGGACAAGGAGATCGAGGCGCAGGTGATGGGGTTCGAGGAGCTCTACCGGCGTACCGGCATCCAGAAGGCGAGCTACAATACGATTTACCAGCTGTGGGCGCTCAAGAAGGAGCATCCGGAGCAGCTGGAGCAGGCGGACCGGTATATGTCGGTACCGGAATACATCAACTACCGGCTGACTGGGAATATGGTTCCGGAGTACACGCACGCCTCCACCACGTCGTTGCTGGATGCGGCCAAAAAGACGTGGGACCTGGAACTTATCGAAAAACTGGGGCTTCCAGCGCGGATTTTCCGTCCGCTCAACATGCCGGGTGCGACGGTAGGCGAATACAAGGGCGTGAAAGTGGTGCTGCCGGCCATGCACGACACGGGTTCGGCGTATCTGGCGGTGCCAGCCAGAGATGACAAGGCGGTGTATCTTTCGAGCGGGACGTGGTCGCTTCTGGGGGTTGAAATGACCGCCCCCATCACTACTCCGGAAAGCTGCAAGGCCAATTTCACCAACGAAGGCGGTGCGTGGGGAAGGTATCGCTACCTCAAGAATATCATGGGGTTGTGGATGATCCAGTCGATCCGGCGCGAACTCAACGGAGTCAAGTACGTGGAGGGATCGTCGGGCGAGGAAACGAAGGCGGCGCTGAAGTCGATCGAAGATTGGGAGGAAGGCAGGGAATATTCCTTCATGGATCTCGAACAGGCGGCCAAGGCGGCGGCGGACTGTGCGCTTGTGGATGTCAATTCGGAGCGTTTCCTCAATCCAGATTCGATGATCGGAGAGGTGGTGAAGGCCGCAGGGGAGAACGGACGGGCGCCTGCCACGGTGGGCGAACTTATGCAGTGCGTGTACCGGTCGCTCGCGGAATGCTACGCCCGGGCCATCCGGGATATGAGCGCCATCACCGGGGTGGAGTACACCTCCATCAATATCGTGGGCGGCGGCAGCAAGGACAAGTATCTCAACGAACTAACCGGCCGGGCCACCGGGCTCGAGGTGATCGCGGGTCCTACCGAAGGAACGGCCATCGGCAATCTTATGGTGCAGATGATCGCCGGCGGGACGTTCAAGGATTTGGCCGAGGCCAGAAGGGCGATAGTCCGGCAATGAACGTGGTTTCGCTGGTGGGCCGGCCCAATACGGGCAAGAGCGCGCTCTTCAACCGGATCGCGAGGAAGCGCGTAGCCATCGTGTTCGATCAGCCCGGCGTGACGCGCGACCGGGTGACTCGCGAAGTGGATGTTTTGGGTCGCAAGGTCATGCTGGTCGATACGGGCGGAATAGCGTTCGACAAACGCGTCACCCGCGATCCGCTGGACGAAGAAACGCGGTCGCAAGCGGCGCTGGCGGTGGAGGATTCGGCCGTGTGCGTGATCGTGGCGGACGCGCGCGAGGGAATCGTGCCGCTGGACGCCGAAGTGATCAAGCGGGTCCGGGAGTCCGGAGTTCCGTGCGTGATCGCGGCCAACAAGTGCGACACGCCGGATGACGACTGGCGGATGCACGAGTTCGAGCGGTTCGGACTTCCGGTGTTTGCGATTTCCGCCGAGCACGGACGCGGCGTGGAGGCGATGATGCGCCAGGTGATCGACCGGTTGCCGCCGGTGGAGGAGAGCGAGGAGGGAAGACGTCCTCTCCGGGTGGCGATCGTGGGACGGCCCAACGCTGGGAAGAGCTCTTACGTGAACCGGCTGCTCAACGCGCCCCGGGTGATCGTGTCGGATGTGCCGGGCACCACGCGCGACGCGGTGGAAGTGCCGTTCCAGATCGGGAGCGGGCCCGAGGCGAGGCGTTATATGCTGGTGGATACGGCCGGGATGAAGCCGCATACCAAGATGTCCAAGACGTCGGTCGACAATTTCTCGCTGTTCCGGAGCGAAGCGGCCATCGAGGAGGCCGACGTGGTGGTGCTGGTGATGGATCCGGTGATGGGACCGACGATCCAGGACAAGCGCATCGCCGGCAAAATCCTGGATGCGCACAAGGCCTGCGTGATCATGATGAACAAATGGGATCTTGCGCAGGCGGAGGGGATCACGGAAACAAAAGCCGTGGAGGCGCTGAGGGCCATGATGCCGTTCGTCAATTTTGCGCCGGTGGTGTTTTGCTCGAACAAGTCGGGCTACAACATTCGTCGGACGGTGGATGCCATCGACGCGGCCGCCGCGAGCGCCTGCATGCGGCTTCCGACGGGCATGCTCAACCGGGTGTTGACCGTTGCGGCCAAGAAGACGCTTTCGCCCATGATCAAGGGCAAACGGCTCAAGGTGTACTACGGGCTGCAGGTTTCCACCAATCCGCAGACGATCCGGCTGTTCGTGAACGATCCGAAACTGGTTACGCCGGCCTATGTCGCCTATCTGGAGAAGAACATCCGCGCTCGATTTGGTCTCGAGGGGGCGCCTCTAAGGATGTTCATGAAGGCGAGAAGCCGCAAGGAGCTTAATAGCGGTGAAGAATAAGTGGATTTGGCCGATTGCCGGTTTGGCGTTTCTGGTGCTTGGGTTGGGTGCCGTCTGGTTCGGCGGGCTCAATCAGGACGAAGGGTGGTATCTTTACGCCGCCAATCTGGTGGCGGAAGGCAAGCTTCCGTATCGGGATTTTGCTTTCACGCAGGGACCGGTGATGCCTTGGATATATTCATGGGCGGCCGGAATCTGGCGCGAATACGGACTTTTGGGGGCGCGGATATTCAATCTTGCGATCGGGCTGTTGGGGATTTCGGTCTGCGCCGCCATCGCGAAGCGGCTCAAGGGGTCGGCGCTCGCGACATTCCTGCTTCTGGGGTGCAACCTCTACCATCTCTATTATCTCGCAATTCCCAAGACGTACGCGCTGGCGGGGCTTTTTGCGGCGGTGGCGTTTTTCTGTCTGACGTTCGAGGGCCGGTTTTGCCATGTGCTGGCGGGTCTTTTTCTGGCGCTGTCGGCCGGCACGCGAATCAGTATGGGCGGACTTTTGCTCGTGGCGGTGGTATGGTATCTGGTCGCCAAGCCCCGGGAGTTGAAATGGTTGTGGCTGGGCGCGGGCGGCCTGCTGGGCTTGACGCTCGTATATGCGCCGTTTTTGCTGGATGAAACCGCACGAGAGGGACTTTGGGCGGCGCAGGCGTACCATGCGGCGCGAGAGGGGTTCGATCCTTTCCTCGTGATCGGTAGCATGTCGCGGCTCGTCCGGTGGTATTTGCCGCTTGTGATGGTGCTGGTGCTCATGGTCTTGGAACGAAAGCGTCCGGCGATGCCGGTGTTGCTGGCGGCACCAGTCGTCGTGGCGGTCGTCCAATTGGCGGCTCCATTCCCCTATGACGATTACCAGGTGCCGCTGATGGGTCTGTTGGCCGCGGCGGCGGGAGCGTCATTCGACGGCAAACGGATATTGCCGCTGTGTCTGCTGGCGATGGCCGTGTCGTTCGGGAGCCCGCTGCTAGAAAAGTGGAGCGTGAACGGACAGGACCGGTTCTGGCCGGACCGGAAAGATGCGAGCGAACTTGAACAGCTGATGGCCGCGGCTAAGGAAATCGAGGCGATGGATCCTGGCGGCAAGTTGTTGTTGACGCAGGATCTCTATCTCGCCGTCGAAACCGGCCGGACGGTTCCGGAAGGGTTGGAGATGGGGCCGTTCAGCATGCTGACGCACGAGGAGTGGAAGGCGTTGCTGGAATTGGCGCCATGCAAGATTGCGGCGCTTTCCGGATATACATTCGCCATCGAACCGCCCCGATGCAACGAGCGCGATTTCGACGAGCAGATGGAATACTGGGGCATCCTCAAAAAACGGTATGCGCTGAAAAGGCAGATCGGGAAGTTCGGCCAGAACGCCACCACGTTGCTGATTCTCGAGCGCAAGGATCTGGGCGAATGAAGACGCCAGCGGAAATCCGGTCTCGCATCGTGGAGGTGGTCGGCAAAACCGGCGGACATCTGGCGTCCAGCCTGGGAGCGGTGGAGATTGCATGCGCGCTGGCGAAAGTGTTCGATCCGGCGCGCGACCGGATAGTGTGGGATGTGGGCCACCAGTCGTATGCTTGGAAGATATTGACCGGCAGAGACGACCGGTTCGGCACATTGCGGCAGTTCGGCGGGATTTCCGGTTTCCCCAATCCGAACGAGTCTCCGGCGGACGCGGCGGTGGCCGGTCACGCGGGTATGGCGCTTTCGGTGGCGCTGGGGATGGCGGCCGCGAGAGATCGCAAGGGGACGGACGAGCACGTGGTGGCGGTGGTGGGCGATGCATCGATGGCCAATGGAGTGAGCTTCGAGGCGCTCAACAACTGTGCGCACGCCACCGGAAAACTGATAGTGGTCCTGAACGACAACGAGATGAGCATCTCGAAGCCCATCGGTAGCTTTGCGCGGTTTCTGGGCCGGCTCATCACCGGCGTAAGGTACAACCGGGTCAAAAAGGCGGCGGAGCGGGCGGGGCACGGTCTCAAGCTCACGTTTTTGCGCAACATCTACCATGAGGTCGAAAGCCGGATCAAGGGTTTGTTCTTGGGGAGCCGCTATTTCGAACAGTTCGGCTTGAGATATATCGGCCCCGTGGACGGGCATGATCTGGAGGCGGTCACGGACGCATTCACGGTGGCCAAAGAAGATAAGCGTAGCGTCATCGTGCATGTGGTCACCAAGAAGGGTTACGGGTATCGTCCGGCCGAGATGGAGCCTACCAAGTTCCATGGGGTGGGCGCGTTCGCTTCCGGACGGCCGTCTTCCGGCAAGCCAAGCTGGAGCCAGGCATTCGGAGATGCGGTCTGCAAGCTGGCGCGAAAGGATCCCCGGATCGTGGCGCTTACCGCCGCCATGAAAGACGGAACGGGTCTAAACCGGTTCGCGGATGAATTTCCCGGGAGGTTTTTCGATGTGGGAATAGCCGAAGAGCATCTGGTCGGGTTTGCGGCGGGATTGGCGGCGGGCGGGTTGCGTCCGGTGGTGGCCGTCTATTCCACCTTCCTGCAACGGGCGGTCGATCAGGTGATGCATGATCTCGCCATTTCGAACTTGCCGGTGATAATCGGGGTGGATCGCGCCGGCGTGGTGGGGGCGGACGGCGTAACCCATCAGGGGCTTTACGATCTTGCGATGCTGAGGGCGATTCCGAACGTGCGTATAGTCCAGCCGAAGGACGCGGAAGATCTGGAAGCGATGCTTTCGGAAGCGTTGGAGCGCGGCGGCGTGACGGTGGTCAGGTACCCGCGCGGTGCGTGCGCCGGGCAGGTGGAGGCGCGGAGTTTCGCGCCGGGCAAGGTTGCCGTATGGTGCACCTCCGATTGGGTTG
>Ga0265298_10000313_pt1 | contig 73786 bp, 64 predicted proteins | sample AusTroGonzalo_MG_3_FD_193486 | JGI IMG/M metagenome (GOLD analysis project Ga0265298, IMG submission 193486) | Bovine rumen microbial communities from tropical cattle in Woodstock, Queensland, Australia - Gonzalo_01 | ecosystem: Host-associated > Mammals > Digestive system > Stomach > Rumen ... | reverse complement strand
CGCAGATCATGGAATATATTGCCAAGATGGAAGAAATCAACGGCAAGAAGTTCGGCGATCTGAAGAACCCGCTGCTGGTTTCCGTCCGTTCCGGCGCCCGTGCTTCCATGCCCGGCATGATGGACACAATCCTGAACCTCGGCCTGAACGACGAAGTTGTTGCCGCCATGATCGCTGGAAACGACGATCCGCGGTTTGCCCGGTTCGTTTACGACAGCTATCGTCGGTTCATCCAGATGTATTCCGACGTCGTAATGGAAGTCGGAAAGAAGTACTTCGAGCAGCTGATCGACGAAATGAAGGCCAAGAAGGGCGTCACCTTTGACATCGACCTGACCGCCGACGACCTGAAGGAACTGGCAAGCCAGTTCAAAGCCGAATACAAGAGCAAGATCGGCTCTGATTTCCCCTCCGACCCCAAAGAGCAGCTGATGGGCGCCATCAAGGCTGTGTTCCGCAGCTGGGACAACCCGAGGGCCAATGTGTACCGCCGGGACAACGACATCCCCTACAGCTGGGGCACTGCCGTGAACGTGATGCCGATGGTTTTCGGCAACCTGAACAATAACTCCGGCACCGGCGTCGCCTTCACGCGCGACCCCGCGACGGGCGAGAACAAGCTGATGGGCGAATTCCTGGTGAACGCCCAGGGCGAAGACGTGGTGGCCGGCGTGCGGACTCCCATGCCCATTGTCCAGATGAAGGATAAGTTCCCGGAAGCCTATGCCGAGTTTGAAGCGGTTTGTGAAAAGCTTGAAAAGCACTACCGTGACATGCAGGACATGGAATTCACGGTTGAAAACGGAAAGCTGTATATGCTGCAGTGCCGCAGCGGCAAGCGCACGGCACAGGCTGCGCTGAAGATTGCCTGCGACCTGGTGGACGAAGGCATGCGGACCGAGGAAGAAGCGGTAGCGATGATCGAGCCGCGCAACCTGGATACCCTGCTGCATCCGCAGTTTGACACAGATGCACTGAAAAAAGCAATTCCGATCGGCCGCGGCCTTGGCGCTTCCCCCGGAGCAGCGTGCGGTAAAGCTGTATTCACGGCTGAAGATGCCGAAGCATGGGCCGCGAGAGGTGAAAAGGTGGTTCTGGTCCGGCTGGAGACTTCTCCAGAAGACATTACCGGCATGAAGAGCGCTCAGGGCATCCTGACCGTACGCGGCGGCATGACCAGCCATGCGGCGGTTGTTGCACGCGGCATGGGAGCCTGCTGTGTTTCCGGCTGCGGGGACATCATCATGGATGAAGAAAACAAGGAATTCAAGCTGGCCGGGAAGACCTTCCATGAAGGCGATTTCATCAGCATCGACGGAACGACCGGGTGCATCTATGACGGTATTATTCCCACGGTTGACGCCAAGATCGCCGGTGAATTCGGGCGGATTATGGAGTGGGCGGACAAGTATCGCCGGCTGAAGGTTCGCACGAATGCCGACACCCCAAGAGACGCGAAGAAAGCGCGCGAACTGGGTGCCGAAGGTATCGGCCTGTGCCGTACAGAGCATATGTTCTTCGAAGCGGAGCGCATTGCCGCCTTCCGTGAGATGATCTGCTCCGACACGGTAGAAGAGCGTAAAGCAGCGCTGGACAAGATCCTGCCTTATCAGCAGGGAGACTTTGAGCAGCTGTTCGAAGCACTCGAAGGATATCCGGTATGCATCCGGTTCCTGGATCCGCCGCTGCATGAATTTGTTCCCACGACAGAAGAAGAAATCGAACTGTTGGCCAAGGCTCAGAACAAGAGCGTCGAAACCATCAAGAATATCATTTCTTCCCTGCATGAGTTCAACCCGATGATGGGACACCGCGGCTGCCGTCTGGCAGTTACATATCCCGAAATCGCCGAAATGCAGACCAAAGCTGTGATCCGTGCAGCCATCAAGGTCCAAAAAGCACATCCCGACTGGACAGTACGTCCCGAGATCATGATTCCGCTGGTTTGCGAAGATAAGGAACTGAAGTACGTCAAGAAGATCGTGGTTGAGACGGCTGACGCCGAGATCGCAGCTTCCGACGTGAAGATCAAGTATGAAGTCGGAACAATGATCGAAATTCCGAGGGCCGCGTTGACAGCTGACGAGATTGCCAAGGATGCTGACTTCTTCTGCTTTGGTACCAACGACCTGACCCAGATGACGTTCGGCTTCAGCCGTGACGACAGCGGTAAGTTCCTGAGCGCTTACTACGACGCGAAGATCTTTGAGGGCGATCCCTTTGCCAAACTGGATCAGATCGGCGTCGGTAAGCTGATGGAAATGGCGATTAAACTCGGCCGGCCGGCAAATCCGAAGCTGCATGTCGGTATCTGCGGCGAGCACGGCGGCGACCCGACCAGCGTTGCGTTCTGCCATAAGATCGGGCTGGACTATGTGAGCTGCTCTCCTTTCCGTGTGCCGATCGCAAGGCTGGCGGCAGCACAGGCTGCTATTGCCGAGAAGAAATAAAAGCCCTTTGAATGCAAGTATAAAACCGCACAGCAAAAGCTGTGCGGTTTTATGATGAATGCATTGCATCATCTGCAGCCTGTGCTGCGATATCCCAGCTATAGCCCTTTCGGACAAGAGAAGCAATGATTTTCTGACGGGATTTACGGGGATCCTCTCCTGATTTGGCTTTTGACCATGCTTTTACGGCAAAGGCTGTGGCATTTTCGAGTTGCTGCTCATCGCTTATCCGGGAGAGTGCCTCATCAGCGGTCTCTTCTGGGATCCCTTTATAACGCAGTTCCTGACGGATTCTGCGAACACCATATTTCCCAATCCGATTCTGTATCCAAAGTTCACTGAAATCCTGATCATCCAACAGTTTTTCCTTTTCGAGCTTATAAATAACCAGTTCAATCACTTCATCAGTATAATGATGCTGATTCAGATTCCGACTGATTTCACCTTTGCTGCAGGGACGGCGGGCAAGCATAGATACCGCCTGATTCAATGCTCGGGGATACTGATGAAGCTGAATAAAGCGATCAAAGGCCTCTTTCTCAACGGACAAACCTTCCACCCATCCGCTTTCCAGAAAATCAGAATACGTGAGCCATATTTTTCGATTATCATCGAGCGTCATGCAGGCTGATGAACGAAAAAATTCAACGGTTTCGATTAGTACCATGAAGGCAGCTCCTTTCGAAAAGCCCAAAAAGTGAAATCACGGTTGGCCGAACCAAGACGGCCTGTTCTTGCTTCGCTGCAGCCGCCATTCAGAAAAATCAGCAGATGACCGGAATCTTCCTCCCAAAAAGCACCATCACCGCAGCCGTAAGCGAAACCCTGATGCCCGAGAACACGACATCCGGAGATGTGAGCATCATTGATCTGAAGAAGACCCAGGCCGTAGGAAAGCGTCGGAGACAGGGATCCATAAGACGCATGCTTCTTTTTCATCTCTTCAACGGAAGCAGGGGACAGATAACCGGAATTACCGCAGATCAAAACCTTCATCAGTTTCAGAAGCGATTCAACCGTCGTATACATACTGCCGGCTGTATGACCGAAATGATGAAGCGGATCCGGTTCATTCAACGGAATCCTGCCCAGGGGAGTCATGATCAGATCTTCACCTTCATGATAAGGCAGGATCCTGGTGACAGGCATGATCTTTTCAGACGGGAGCGTACAGGCAGAGAGGGTAGCTTTCATCCCGAGGATTGAAAAGAGATCGGAATCAAACAGAACATCCAGAGGCCGATTTTTGACGGCTTCCATCACACAACCAAGAATTCCGTAACCCAGATTAGAATAGCGGAAGAATTTCCCTGGAGAAGCGACGCGCATTCCTCTGACGACTTCAGAAATTGATTTACCTGCTTCAAGATCTTTTTCGAGGGTGGGCGGATCCATCAAACCTGATGTGTGAGAAAGAAGATGGCGAAGCGTTACCCCTGCAAGTTCATCCGGTACGGGATCAAGCGGCAGATAAGAAACAACCGGTTCATCAAGACCAAGCAACCCCTGGTCAACCAAACGCATTGTCAGCATGGCGGTTGCGATTTTGGTTATGGATGCCACCCGAAAATATGTATCCGGATCCGGATAGTGAGGCGGCTTATCCGAATGGGTAAAGACAAGCGACTGTTCACGACCGTTCGAAAGCAAAACCGCTGATCCGAGAACATGATGTTTTCTGATCAGCCTGACAAAAGTCTCCGGTGCTGACAGCGGTTGACCGGTCACGGAAGAAACGGGATTCTTTCCACAGGATGGGGCACAAAAGGGAAGCATCAGACGATAAACTATATTTTTAAACTTTGTTGTCGGCATGGCAAACCTCCTGCGAAAAAGGAATATACACAAGAAAAAGGGAAAAGATCAGCAGAAAAGAGCTTCCGGCCAAAAGCAAAAGACGAAGAGAGAGGGATGTTTGATCAAGAAAAGACGGAGATAACGAATAAAAAAGCTGAAAGCTGGAACTGATGAAAGCTACAGCGGCCACAGGGCCATGCAGATTACCTTTGAAAGCACCGGAATTCCATAGCAGAACAAAATACCAGATCAGAAGAAGGAGACAGAGTAACGCGCTAAGAAGCTGGCTGACGCGGACAGCTGAAGAAGCATAAAGAGAATCCATTCTCAGATCCTCGATCACGAAGCGTCCCGCAGCATACAGATATAAATAGAAGAAAAAGACATCTCCCCGGCGGCACAGCATCCGATGACGGGCAAGCATCAAAAAGACGAAAACAGAAAAATCCCAAACAGATTCGTAGAAAAAAGTGGCCATATGCCAGACCCAGAAACCGTTTTCCGGAATCTGAACCGCAAGGGGAAAAAAGCAGAGGGCAGGCTGAGTGACAGGCAAGCCATAGGCCTCCATATTAAAATAATTCCCCCAGCGCCCGATTGCCTGCGCCAGAGCGAGACCGGGAGCAATCAGATCACAGAGAAGAAGAGGGGGAAGATTCCGGCAGCGGGCAAAAACAAAGACTGTCAGGAGTCCGGCAATTACAGCGCCGTAAATGGCGATGCCGCCTTCCCATATTTTCAGAACGGAAAGCGGATCGGACCGGAACTGGTCCCATGAAAAGAAAACATAATACACACGGGCGCCGATAATGCCGAAAGGCAGCACCCACAGGGCCAGATCAATCACTGTATCCTTCTTCAGGCCGAGCTTTCTTTCTTCCCTGCAAGCGAGGAAAACAGCCAGAGCAACGCCCAGAACAATCAGAAAACTGTACCAGGGGATCAGAGCGAAAATATATCGTGAATAAGGAACAGAAAACATACACATCTCCCGTTTCAAAGCTGAAAACATTATAGGTTTCATCCTTTAAGGTGTCAACCGAATGCAAAGTTGGAAAGATATAAAAATGCAAACGTTTACCGGCGCTCACATTGGTTGCGAAGGAGAGCGGTTTCTGATAAAATAATCAGAAGTAAATTCGGGGTTTACCCGATTATCAACGGATGGAGGGCAATGAAATGAGTAAAGTCGTCGTATTTGATCATCCCCTGATTCAACACAAACTGAGCATCATGCGTGACAAGAACACAGGAACCAAAGAATTCCGTGAACTGCTCTCCGAGATTGCAATGCTGATGGTGTTTGAAGTGACCAGAGATCTGGAAACAAAAGAAGTGGATGTTGAGACACCGATCACCACCTGCAAATGCCGCGTACTGAGCGGAAAAAAACTGGGAATTGTTCCGATCCTTCGCGCGGGACTGGGCATGGTAGACGGAGTAATCAACCTTGTTCCGGCCGCACGTGTCGGCCATATCGGTCTGTACAGAGATCCTAAGACTCTTGAACCTGTTGAATACTATTGCAAACTGCCGGAAGACAGTGTAAACAGGGAACTGCTGATTCTTGATCCGATGCTCGCAACCGGCGGAAGCGCCAGCGCTGCTATCAATTTTATCAAACAGAGAGGCTGCAATCATATGCGCCTTGTTAATCTGATTGCTGCGCCGGAAGGAATTGCGCGGATCCAGAAAGACCATCCGGATGTTGATATCTATGTAGCCGCACTGGATGATCACCTGAATGAGCATGGATATATTGTACCCGGTCTGGGTGATGCCGGAGACAGACTTTTTGGGACAAAGTAAGGATTTATGCCGCAGAAAAGTATTTTTATAAAATATCCGCTTCTGACAGTGCCGCACAGTTTTCTGAGCAACGGGCTGATCCGAACGGATGATTTGAATATCAGAAAATTGTATCAGAATGCACAGGCATTTCTGAACGCTCCTTCTGTGTGGGAAGGTGTGTTCAGACTTGCTGCTCTTCTTTCTGATCATCCGCTGACAGAACCTGTTACGGGGCTGATTACAGCAGCTCTTACCGAAACGGAAGACGGCGCTTTCATAGGCTGCATCGAAGAACAGATTGCGGTTGCGAGGGCCGGAATGGCTCTGTTTGAATACAATACCGATCGAAAAATCCTGAAGCGCATCGCATCCTGGTGCAGATATCTTGAAATCGAATGGGATCAACTTTTTGCTGCCGGCAAAACCTTGTTTATCCCGGCTGATCTGATGGAACTGCTGGTCAATTACTACAAGGTGAGTGGTATCAAATCAGTGCTCAGACTATGCACAAAGCTTCGCTCTGCTGCGTTTGACTGGACAACAGCGCTACATACGATCCAACAGGTGATTCCGCTCGAATCAACGGAAGAGGAGCAAATCTCCTTCATTGACAGGATCGGTATTAACGAACTGGATTATGACCAAAAGCAAATATTACTCAATCATGCCGAAACGCTTGCTGACGGCATTCGATACACTCTCTACTCAGGCGTATTCAGCGGAAACAGGCAGGATCTTACTGCCGGAAAAACCGCGTGGAAAATCCTGCAGAAACATTACAGAGCCATATGCGGAGGGACAACGGCAGGGCCGTTTCTAAGCGGTTCAGCCTCCAACGCCGAAATCGGTACAGCCGCACTGGCGGCATGGACAGAAGCCTTTGTGTCTCAGTTGTTGCTGTCAGGTTCTGAATGGGCAGCAGACGAGATGATCCGGATTGTTTTCAACGGACTGAGCTATTGCCTTCATTCCGACAAGCTCCCGGAATATCAGATGGTTAATTGCATCGGGCAAAGCATGGGACAGAACAATACAGCAAAGTTATACGCAAAAGTTTCCAGAGCTGCTGCTGCCGCCTTCAGGGGCGGGATCACAGTAACAGAAAACGGAATCATGATCAACTATCTGATGCCGGCAAGATACCTGACAATGATACGAAAAGAAGCTGTTATTCTATACAGCGATGGCGGTACTATTCGATTTGGTGGCAAAAAAGAAAAGGCTATAATCGTTGATTTATTCCGGGCGAGGACTGAAACGGCCGATCTGTCTGTCCATCGCGGCGACGAAGAAGCCAGGACAATCCCGGTACAAACAGAAAACAGCAGGAACGGACAGTATATCCGCCTGGAAGATGTGAATTTTGCAACAGACTCCATTCACTTTGAACAGAATAAGAAAATATACTGCGAAAACACGCATCATCAAGGAATCTGCTGGTTTGTGAGAAATCGACTGATGGTTTATGAAAGCGACGAACAAAACTATCACGTTGCGGTCGAAAAAGAACCGGAAGCAGAAGAAAAAGAAGTAAATGTGACGCTTTTTAACATTGACGGATGGCATCTGCAACAAAATGAACCGGAAGATATTCCCGTCCTTCCCAGTCACTGTTCCGAGGCGAAGACAGTCAGACTGGTTCCGTATGATCAATCATCCACAAAAGTATCGATGTTCCCGAGGATCAATCCTTTATGTTTGAAGTAAGACTTGCCCCTATGTGCGGTATAACGGATCATATTTACAGAACCATATGCTACGAACAGGGGTGCGACCTGGCCTACACAGAAATGATCAGCGCAATGGGATATCTATGCGCACCGGAACAACAGGCCACGAAAGAACTGATGATCCGCGGCAAAAGGGAACCAAAGCTGATTCTGCAGTTGTTCGGACGGGATCCGGACACAGTTGCTGAGGCGGCCAAAAGAATATCTGCATTCGGGATATATGACGGAATCGATCTGAACATGGGGTGCCCAGCCAAAAAGATCGCTCCATCGGGAGAAGGCTGCGGGCTGATGCGGACACCTGAAAAAGCGAGCGAGATGATGCGCAAAACCGTGGCTGCATCCAACGTTCCCGTAACTGTAAAGATGCGACTCGGGTATGACAAATACCATATCAATGCGATTGAACTGGCGCGAATGGCTGAAGACAACGGGATTGCCTCTGTCACCGTACACGGAAGAACGAGGGAGCAGCAATACAGCGGAGAGGCAGACTGGAATATGATTGCCGAGATAAAAAAGGCGGTTAAGATTCCCGTATATGGAAACGGTGATATTTTTACGGCAGAGGAGGCAATACGGTTTCAGCAAAAAAGTGAAACCGACGGGGTGATGATCGGAAGGGGCGCCATGGGGAACCCCTGGATTTTCAGAGAAATCAAGGCGATGATGAACGGCGTGACAGTCGGGCCTGTAACAGCAGATGAAAGATATCATATGATTTTACGGCATTATCAGACAATGCTCGCTTTTAAGCCGGAACGGATTGCGGTGAACGAAATGCGAAAGCATATCGGCTGGTATATTAAAGGACTCAACGGTGCGGCAACTTTCAGGGCAAAAATAAACCACGCTGAAAAACCAGAAGAAGCCTTTGACCTGATCCGGTCGTTCTTTGAGAAAGCTGAAGGCAGCAGCGATGAACGGAGGAGAGCCCATGAGCAGAACAACTGAACGGAAGACGATCGTATTGATCCTGATCATGATGCTGCTCCTTCCGTCTGCAGCATCAGCTGCGATTCCGATACCTGTGTCCCTGCTGACAGGAGAAACAAATGAACCACTGAGAATCGTTCTTTCAGAGCCGGAATTCAAAAAACTATCACAGTTTGATGAAAACAGGACGGAGCAACTGAACCGATTGATCCGGCATGCGGGGATCGACCTGAACATAGACAGAAACTGCAGCAAGACCAAAATTCTGATCGACAATGACGAAGTTTTTTCTTATCTGCAAAACGATGACGCAGAACGGATCTACTCCTTTGAACCGGCAGTTATTTATCAAGAAAAAACGAATGGAGAAGAAACCGACAGTGATGACTTCGTTTTATTTCTGGAACAGTTTCTGGTCAAAGCAAACGGGTATATAAATGATTTCTATATGTTGTTTGCCGCGGCACCGGAAGCTTTTGCGGAACGAACCAGAAATGAAGGAACCGAACTGCGCCTATCCGGTTTCGGAAAGGCTGTACAAAGAATGACGATTCCTTTCCCGGCAGATTATGTGAAAGAAAACTTCCCCAAAGTGCTAAGTGATCTTACCAAATCGGAAGAATGCCGAGAAATTATCAGCGGACTGATATTTTCCGGAGCCCAGAAAATCAGCCTGCTTTATGACGCGGAGGGAAAGCTTGTCCGCATCAACTATGACGGAACAGTTGGAGAATCAGAAGAAACGCTTCGAAAGGTATCGCTGGTCTGGAAAGTTCTGCGCGAAGATGAACATCAGAAAGACAGTATCTCCCTGAAAACACCGGCTATCAAAGGAGCGGACAAAGATAATATCGCATTGGAAAGGGAGATTGACTCATCAGACAGCGCTTTGGGCAAATACATGTGGGATATTCAAATTGACCACAGAGCCGGAAAAGAAGACAAAAAGCAGACTCATTTTTCCGCACAACTGACAGATGCCGACTCAGTGATCAGTGGAAATATGGAGTATAATATCAAACGGGACGGAAAAAACCCGAAAACCAAGGTATACATGGAGGTCAGAGAAGAAAAAGCGGGAGAATACAAAGGAACTATTGAAATTGCTGATTATTCAGGTAAAATAGAAAAGAACAGGATTCTGATTCATTCACTGCTTCAGAAGGGTGAGGCCGTGAAATGGCCGGAGGCAGGATTAACGAAGGCTGAAACGGCGCGAAACAATGAAATTGATCCGAAAAATGAACCGGAAGATACCATTGCAGGCATCATTATTCAGAAACTGTTCGAGTTGCCGGAAGAAGATCTTACATATTTCAGTAACGAAATCCCGGCATCGATGTGGCTTGAGTTAGTTCATTAACAGAATAGGGGAGACAGCCATGAAGAAAAGGATTATTTGTATCATCGCAGGAATCATGATGCTTTTGTCCGGGGTTGCAAATGCTGCGACCTATACGCTTCCTGAGAAAATGCAGAATCAGCTTGCCATCGGAAGCGGACTGAAGGGATCCTTTACCGTGACGGCAGACGGAGAGCTTTCCAAGACTCCTTTCCTGAATGCCTTTTGTGACGCTACGTACGACCTGCGCGGCATGTCTTCTGGGCACGATTTGCACTATTATCTTTTTCAGGAAAACAACGGAAGTCAGACTATTATCGCAGAGTTATACAAAAAAGACGGACAATATTACCTCAGAAGTGATATTGTTCAGGGAAAGATCCTCGAGCTTTCCGGTTTTTCCATTTTCCTTGATGCGTTGTTTTCACAACAGGGAGAGAATCCGACCATTTCTTCCGCATTCATGAACTACCTCGCCCTGCCTGAGGATGTAAAGGAAAAACAATGGAAAACCGAAATCAACAAATATCAGAACGAACTGGAAATGTGGCTGCATGATTTTACGGCACAGGCTGATGTCGTGAAGCAGGAAAATGGAAGTTCGGCTTTTGATTTTTCCTATGTGATTCCGATTGATGAGATGAAAAACAAACTGATAGCCATGTTTGCGGAGTTTGCGGCAGATGCAGAACTGCAAGCACTGATGGATACCATCATGACAGCAGAACAGAAAGAACTATATATGAACGCTGCTCTGGGTTATTTCTATGAAGAAGCAGTCAATTCGCTCGATATACATAGCGATATCAAACTCAGCAAACGCGTATCAGCACTCGGCGATCTGATCAATTCCAAACTGGTTCTTCCGCTTGACCCGAATATTACCGGATATGATAAACTTATAATCGAAAGCAGCAATGGATATTCAATCTATCAATTTGAGGGAAAAGAGAAAGCTTTTGTGATCGGTCTTCCTTCCATTGATCTGTTGAATGAACAGGAATACGAAAAATCCATCTGGGTTTCGAGCATCGACAACACAAACCCGAAAGAGAACAAGAATTTTTCTATCCGCGCCGACATCAAAAAGACTTTCAGTCAATACAACGATGAAGAAGATAAAAGTCACCAGGAGGAGCATTATTCCGCAGCAATTTGCCAGGATATCACCTGGCTGCCGGAGGCTTTTAAAGGCGAGGAATTAGCCGAATGGCACGACGTTGAAGCATCACTGGACCTGCACTATCACAGCAAATATTCACAAAACAGTGCGACAACCCTGGAAATAAAGTTTAATTACAAGCAAAACGGCTCTTCCCTGACGATCGACGGAAAAGTCAAAACTGCAGCTCCCTGGCTGTTTATGCCATTTGAAGTGACGGATCCGACCCAAATCGGTCCTGATCATCCAGAAATCACAGAAAACTACCTGATTGACTGGATCAGCAATGCTGCTTCTATCATTCATCATGATGACGAGCCGGATGAAACGGAAACAACAACGGAAAATCAACCTGAAGCGCAGGAAGAGACAGGGGAAAAGACAGAAACAAACGCAGAAAACGACAGCGATGTTTCCGACACGGCAGAAGCAGCGCCCCTGCCGGAAGATCCTGAAACCGGAGATGGCGCCGAATGAAGATCCGAAAAATCATTTCTATCCTGATCATTTTCAGTCTATTACCCGTTTCGCTCGCGCAGGCCGAGACAGCTCAAAACCGAATCGGTTTTACCCTGTCTGATGAGCATGGCGAGATACGTCTGACAACTTCCATGATTCCGGATCAACCTTTTTTGATCAGTCTTCCTGAGGGTATTGAGTCACGGGATCTGTTCAATCTGATCAGACCGAATATGATACCGATGGTGATTGACAACTTCGCAAAAGCAATCAGTGAACAAAACAATGAGATCAAAGGGAAAATTCAGAAGGGCTTCTTTTCCGGCGATGTATTTGAACAGGCATATGAAAAGAAAACCATTGATTTTAACAAAGATGATATTCAATTGCTGATCACGGATCTGATCGGTCGGCTTCAGGGAATAGATGCTGAGGCAAAAAACAGTCTTGAGCGAATCATGCAATTCTTTATCAGACAGATATACGAAAATGAAAAAAAAATCAGTATCAGCTCTTTTGATCAGGGACGTTATGTGACGGTCAATATCGGCGGGAAACAGGAGACTATACTGATTGTTTCAGCAGATTTGTCAGAGAAAGATACATATCGGATTGTCATCGGACAAGGAACCGGCAGCGCGGTATATTACGATGAAATCAGCTGCAAAATAAGCGGTACCGAAATCGATTATATATTCAGCCTGTACAGAACAACAGTTCCGACGTTCAGTATGGTCAGTGAACAGGATTGCGTGCAGTTTGCTGAGATCAGAATAACCGATCAGGGTGACAAAGCCTTTGAATTTATGGGGGAAATCCATTCCGTACTGCTTCCTGAAACCGCCGTAATCACCGGGAACAGACCGGCAGAAGAAGAAAAGATCAATATTGAGATGAATATCGGAGAGCGTGAAGAGGGAATAACTGATGTATTAATGCCAATCCTGTTCCAATTGATGACGCGTTAACGTTTTATTTCAACAAACAAACCGCGTATGCGGAAATGCCTTCTTCCCGTCCTTCAAATCCAAGTTTTTCGGTTGTTGTTGCTTTCACATTCACAGCGCTTTCGTTTATAACAAGTGCTTCGGCAACAGAATGGACCATCTGCGGGATAAAAGGCAATAACTTCGGTTTCTGGGCGACAATGGTGATATCTGTATTGTGAACAGCGAATCCGGCGGCATTGATGAGCCGGTTTGTTTCTTTCAACAGGAGAAGAGAGGAGATGTCTTTGAAGCGATCGTCCGTATCCGGGAAATGCCGGCCGATATCTCCCAAACCGCCGGCCCCAAGCATTGCATCCATCAGGGCATGAAGTGCTACATCGGCATCGCTGTGGCCCAAAAGCCCGTGAGACCATGGAATCTCAACACCGCAAAGAATCAGTTTTCGCCCTTCCACCAGTCGATGTACATCGTAGCCCATACCAACTCTCATGGATTTACAGTCTCCTTTCAAAATCATACTTGCTGTGATCAGATCGTCCTGCGTGGTCAACTTCAGATTATTTCCTGAACCGGGAACAATCCGAACGGGATGACCATAATATTCCATCAGACTGGCATCATCTGTTCCCGAAAAGTTGTCTTTTGATGCTTGCAATGAAACATTGAGCAAATCCGCTGCAATAAATCCCTGAGGAGTCTGGATCTCAAAAAGAGTTGCTCTGTCGAGCGTGCCCGTTACAAAGCGCTGTTCATCACTGAGTTTATAAGTACTTGTAACCGGAATACCCGGTACTGCAGAACCAAAGTTTTTTATACCGTTGATCACATTCATAATAATCTCGGGAGACACGAGGCAACGAGCTGCGTCATGAATGAGAACGATGTCATCCGGCTTGAACTCAAAAGCAAGAAGACCATTCTGAACAGATTGCTGGCGAGTATCTCCGCCTGTTATATAGCGAACATGGAAAGGAAGTGACAATCCTTCAATTTCATGAATCAATTCATGCATTACATCTGGATGGCAAACGACAACCATTTCATCCGTAAGCCCTGAAAAAGCCTCGACGCTTCTGCAGATTACCGTTTTACCACAAAGCGGTATAAGCGTTTTATTGATGGAAGTGTTCATTCTGGTTCCGGATCCGCCGGCCAGCATTACAGTAAAAACTTTCATGATTTCTCCCGTACGGCTTCCAGATATGAATCTTCATCTAGGATTCTGTACATATCTGATGCCAGATCTTTACTGACAGTGTCTTTGACTGCAAGGACTTCATAATGACCGATATGCTCACCGAAGCGAATACTGATGATGTCACCCGGTTTAACTTCCGAAGAGGGTTTCGACATTTTTTCGTTAATTGAAACACGGCCGCTTGAACAGGCCTCATTTGCTACAGTGCGCCTTTTGATAATCCTTGAAACTTTTAAAAATTTATCGATTCGCATAAATCCCTCACAAATAAAACCCGCAGGAAACAAAGTTCCTGCGGGCATAATCAGATGATTATTTCTTGCCCTTTTTCTTGACCGGAGTATTCACTTTATCCTTCAGCGCTTTACCTGCTTTGAAAGATGGGGATTTGGAAGCTTTGATCTCAATCTCAGCACCGGTACGAGGGTTACGCGCAGTACGCGCAGGGCGATTTTTTACATCAAAGGTACCGAAGCCGATGAGTTGAACCTTCTCACCTTTGGAAAGAGCGCCGGACACAGAAGAAACAAATGTATCCAGAACCTTCTCAGCATCTTTTTTGGACAATTTGGTCTTGGCAGACAATGCAGCAACCAGTTCACTCTTGTTCACAGAAAATTCCTCCTTACTATTAGTACAAAAACAAAATATATGTCAAAGACAGGAACATATTCACTTTCGCCTTTAACATGTTTTTAGTATACACGTTGTTGTTGGAAAGTCAAGTATTCCATAATATCAATCAACAGAAACCGAATTGTTTTTTGTTTTTTCCGAAAGCTGAATTCGTTTTTTATAGCTTGTTACGGCATTATGCAGAAGAATCTCACCATCAAGATCCAGAGAGAAGCAAAGCTCCGCATACAGAAGCAGCACGCGTCCCATAAAGGTTTCATCTGTAAAGGAAGAGGGGTTATCAAGGCTTTTATTCAGCTGACGAATATCAAAAAGGATTTCCGCAGAACTACGGCCTGATGATGAGAGTAAAGAGGCTTTTTTAAAGATTTTTGCAGCATATTTCAGAGCAGGAACCGCCGGAGAAACATCATCGAGGCTTTCCTGAACCGATTTACTGCCGGTTTCGGAGCGTTTCAGTTTTTCCCATTCCTCAACCGAAGGAGCAGCAGCTGGGGAGGAAGCGTTATCGACAAAGACGTGCGGATGGCGATGGATCATTTTTCGGCAAATTGAGTTGATTACATCTGTCATGGTGAATTCATCAAAGTCCGAACCGATTGAAGAATGAAAAACAATCTGGAAAAGAAGATCTCCCAGTTCATCAGCGAGATGATCAGGATCATTCTGTTCGATGGCGGCGACACATTCCCATGCTTCTTCTATCATATAGGGTCGAAGGGAAAAATGTGTCTGGGCTTTATCCCACGGGCAGCCGTCCGGCGCACGGAGCCTGTCCATAATACTTATAAGATCATGAAAAACAAAATGATTACGATTCAGATATGCAGATCCCGGAATCAGAACGGCAGACAAATGATCAATATGCGCCTGTCGATCAAGTTCATACAACTGAATCATTTCAGGCGAATTCCGATGATGGAGATAAACCACTTTGCTTTCATCATCCAGACAGGTGGAAAGACGAAGTTTCACCTCACCGGCAAGGATCGGATTATCCAGTTCGGTAATCAGAACAGAAGAATTCGGCTCATATGGTCTGGAAAGAAAAGCAGTGGCAGAAACTGTTCGAAGATCAGATTCTGATAAAACAGAACGAACTGCAGATTGAAACAGATCAGACAAGCCAACACCAGGAACTACAGTGAGCTGACCATCAGTCGGCCTGGAATGAAAGAGAGAACTGACAGTACTGTCAGTCATCCAATCTGCTACCGCATAGACAACCGGCGAAAGATCTGCCGCAGACCACAGATAATCAACGATTGTAGACGACAACTCATCAAAATCTTCAACCTTATCGTAAAGATCATCGAGTGATGAATAAGCAATCTTTTCCTGCTCAAGCCAGGAAACAAGCGGCGTGCGGGATGTACGAAGAATCAGACGGCCGCCTTCTTTTATCGAATGTACAGTTTTTGCGTTCAGTATTTCCGGATCCCCGGAAGCAATATTGACAATGACGATTGATGGACTCATATTCTTTCCTCTTACGCTTTCAAAGCGATTCACAATATCAAGCTTTCTTTCTGCGGAAACGTGCAGGAAGGTCATCAATCCGTATGGCCTTGAGCAGGAACGCTGCGGCAATATATACAATGATGCCCACTGTCATCGTAACGGCAACCGGAACCAGCCTTGAAAGCATACCGGAGTTATGAAGACAACGCTCGCCACCGAAGACAAACGTATAAACAGTCCATACGGCTGCACCCATCAGAGCGGAAGCCCCAAGCGGACGAAGGATTACATCACCAACAGAAAAATGATATCCGGAATACTTACAGGAATAATAAAGATTCGGGATCATGGAAACGGTATAGCAGGTCAGAGAAGCAATGGGAGCACCGTGTATATTGATATCCGGCTGCCTGACAAGCAAAGTATTTAAGGCAATCTTACAAACAACACCAGCCGCAAGTGTAATCATCGGAATCTTTTGTTTTCCTGCGCCCTGCAAGATTCCGGATGTTGCCTGGACCATGGTGAAAAGAATGATCGTCATTGCTGAGAATTCAAGGAGATTTCCGCCAAGTATCAGTTGATCAAAGGTATATTTCGGACTGTCGCCATAACAGAGGAATATGATCGGCTTGCTCAGGAGACTCATGCCGATCGAACAGGGGAACCCGATGACTGACGCAATGCGCAAGCCAGTACCTGCTTCTTTTGCAACATAAACCATATCCTTGCGTGCCATACCAGAAGCGATAGATGGAACAAGATTTGTTGACATAGCCATCGCAAGGGCTGTCGGAACATTAATCATCGTAATGACCATGCCGCTATAGATTCCATAACGAATGGTTGCATCATCAGCGGGAATTCCAGCTCCTATCATAAGGTTTTTCAGCATGGCGGAGTCAATGGTGGAAGCAAGCGGAACAATACAGGCTCCCAACGTGATGGGAATTGAAATCATGACAATCCGCTTTGCGAGAGAACGTCCGGAAACAGCTTTTTCATTCGGAGACGCAGGCTGAGGCTTGACAAATCTGCACTGGATAATCATATACAGCATAGCAACGCATTCAGCAAGCGATGTGCCAAGCAATGCACCGGCGCTGCCCATGGTCCATCCGCCGCGGGCAAACCCGATCGAGGCAAAAGGCAGCGCAACAGCAACTTTTCCAACCTGCTCAATAAGTTGACTGATTGCTGTTGGCATCATTCGACGCATTCCCTGCATATATCCTCTATATGCGCTCATGACACAAACAAATAAAAGGGAAGGAGCAATGCACATATAACTGAGATAACCTTCCGGCGTTCCGACTTGTTTCGCGATTACTTTGGAAAGAGAAAGAAGCAGTACGGTTGTGACAATACCAAGGACAGTGAGTAATTTCAACGCTGTATGAAATACCCGACGTGCATTACCATGTTCACCCAACGTAATATAATGAGAAACCATTCTGGAGATTGCTACAGGAATACCGGCGGAAGTCACAGCAAGAAGAAGATTATACGCAGGCATAACCTGTTGATACAATCCAAGCCCCTGGCCTCCGATCATATTTGCGAGCGGTATACGGTAAAGCACGCCGACCAATTTACAAATCAAGCCGGCTATTCCTAAAACTGAAATACCGCCAATCAGGCTTCGCTGTCTATCCGTCATACTATATCCTTTCTATACAGGAAATTATAAATATAGGATTAATGCTTCTGCCAGGCAGAACGAGTAAAAAGAATGAACATCGGAAGTAATTCGAGGCGGCCGAACAGCATCAGGAACGATAAAGTAATTTTTCCGACAATTCCATAACCGGCAAAATTCTCCACAGGACCGACAGCACCGAGACCCGGACCGACATTGCTGACACAGGTCAGGGAAGCGCTCAGATTAGTTAGCAGATCATAATGACTGAAAAGAGAAAGAATGAAGCCGCCGATCAGCACTAAAGCGATATACATAAAAGCAAACTGTGCAACCTGGGAGAGAATATGCTCATCAACTGCTTTACCATCAATCCGTACCACCTCCATCTTTTTGGGCTGTCCTGTGGCACGGATATTTCTTCTGGAAAGTTTGCAGAGCATATTGATCCGAACAACTTTAATTCCCCCGGCAGTGGATCCAGCACAAGAACCGATCAGCATCGCCAGGATAATAATCACATGAGAAGCGGCAGGCCATTGATTAAAATCCGCAGTGACAAAACCGGTTGTTGACATGACAGAACTGATCTGGAAAGTTCCGTAACGAAGAGAAGTCCAGAAATCTCCATTATAATATGGAAGGTTGATCAAAGAAATAAGCAGCATGAATGATATGCCGATCACAAAATACCAACGAAACTCTTCATCCTTCCAGAAAGCTTTGAAACGCTCACCAATCAGGAATTTATAATACAGAGCAAAATTTACACCGAACATAAACATGAAGATGGTAATTACAATATCAACCGGAACGCTTTGGAAGGCAGCAATGCTTTTTCCGTAGTTGCTGAAACCGCCTGTACCCGCAGTGGCAAAAGCATGAACAGCAGCATCATATGGATTCAGCCCACAAAGTAAAAGACAAACAAACTCCAGCAGCGTTAAGAGGATATAGATCTTATAGAGAATTTTAGCTGTGGTGCCTGTTTTAGGGACCAGTTTACTCAGAGACGGACCGGGACTTTCTGCACGGACCAAATGAGATGTTCTTCCGGTGAGTTTCGGCAACAATGCAAGCGTCAGTACCAAGACTCCCATTCCGCCAATCCAGTGCGTTGTAGCACGCCAGAACATGATACCCCGGGGAAAGTCCTCAAAATTTGTAGTCACGGAAGCCCCTGTGGTAGTTAAACCTGAAACGGTTTCAAAAAAAGCATCTTCAAAACGAGTGAATACACCCGAAAAAAGAAAGGGAAGTGAACCACACACTCCGAGCAGAATCCAACCAAGGGCAGTGATGATATAGCCTTCTTTCAGACGAAGATGAGAATTTGGTGCGGCTTTCGGAAGGAAGCACAGTATTGATCCGAGAGATGCAATCAGCAAAATACTGTAACAAAGCGCCTTTGAATCTCCGTCCCGAAAAATAAACGATATGATCAAGGCAGGAATCATTGCTGCAGATTCGATCAGCAATAAGGCTCCAAGCATACGGACAATCAGTTTCCGATTCATTGATAGAGCACCTCGTTTAAATCGGATATGCCGGAAATGACTGAAATGACAACCACATGATCTTTTTCCTCAATATGGTCATTTCCGAAAGGAACAATGATCTTCCCCTGTCTGACAATAACAGAAACAAGTGTACCAGTACGTGTTTTCAGCTTCTTGAGTGGGATACCGATATACGAATCACCATTACGGGCTATAAATTCGATGGCTTCAGCTTTACCGCCCACTAAGCGATATAACCTTTGGATTTTTGTTCCTTTACTGTTTTCACGCGCACGAACGTAACGAAGGATAGTCGAACTGGTGATGAACTGAGGACTGATCACAGAATCCAACCCAAGATCATTCAGAATGTCACGGTAAGCCATACGACTGTTTTTTGCTATGACTTTGGGCACACCGCATCTGGAAGCATGCAGTCCACTCATAAGATTTTCTTCGTCACGATTGCTTAACGCAACAAATGCATCCATTTGAGAAAGCCCTTGCTCTTCAAGAAGATCCTGATCAGTTCCGTCACCAACGATTACATCTATTTTGGGAAGGCGTTCACTAAGAGAACGAGCTTTTTCCGGCTCGATTTCAAAAAGTGTGACATGTATTCCCATCGGAACGATCAATCTTGACAGATAATAGGATATTCTTCCTCCGCCAAGCAACATGACGCTGCGTATTTTTTGTTTGTTTCTGCCAAGAAAACGAAAATACTCAGTAATTGTGAGCATATCGCCGGAAACAAAAACTTTATCACCCGGAAGTATTTTAAAATCACCGCCGGGGATCATCACTGTATTGTTACGTTCAACCATGGCATAAAGGATCCGTGGAAGCTTTGGCACTTTATTCGAAAGGTCTTTCATTTCTATACCAATGAAACAATCGCCTTCCATCGCACGAAACTCAACCATTTCTACCAAACCTTTTGCAAAAGATTCTATACTGCCAGCAAAGGGATAACGAAGAAGACGGCTGATTTCCAGCGCAGTAGCACGTTCCGGGTTAATAGCAACATCAATTCCGAGCTCGTTCTGTAAAAATGTCTGACTTTCATTAAACTCAGGATCCCTTATCCTTGCAATTGTATATTGAGCACCAAGACGCTTGGAAATAAGACAGGAAAGCATGTTACTTTCGTCATTTTCCGTGGAAGCAATCACTATATTGGCTTTATCAACTCCAGCTTCAAGAAGCGTTTTTGCATTGGCGCCATTTCCCTTTATACATAGTGCATCAAGAGAACTGGTGCATCGTTCAACAACTTCTTCATTTCTATCGATGATGACGACATCATGTTCTTCAGCGATCAGATGTTCGGCAATCGTAAAACCGACTTTTCCTGCACCGATAACAATGATTCTCATGAATAAGCCTCCGAAAATAGAAATCATAATATTATATCACTTTTCAGTCAAAAGGAAAAGCACAGCCGAAGCTGTGCTTTTTGGCGGAGAGTTAGGGATTTGAACCCTAGGTGAGGTATCACCCCACACACGATTTCCAGTCGTGCGCCTTAGACCACTCAGCCAACTCTCCACATCAGTGAATGCTCACAAGAAAAAATTATATAGGCTTTTTACATTTTGTCAAGCTTTCAATTATATGAAGTCAGTTTTCTGACTTCTTCATCGGTCAGCTTTCTCCACATACCTGCAGGAAGATCTCCAAGCAAAATCGGACCAAACTGAACTCTTTTAAGTTGGACAACCTGGTGACCGATTGCATCGATCATTTTCCGAACCTGACGATTCCTGCCTTCGTGAATTGTGATCAGCAAGTCTGTTGAAAACGTTTCTCTGCGAATTAATCGGACTTCAGCCGGAGAAGTCATCCTTCCGTCAATCATTACACCCTTTCGGAGTCTGACGATCTCATCATCTGAAACCTGATTGGAAACTCTGACAAGATAAGCTTTTTTGATTTCAAAGCTGGGGTGCAGAACCCGATTCATCATATCGCCATCATTGGATAAAAGCAGGATTCCTTCACTGTCATAATCCAGACGGCCAACAGGGAAGAGCCTCACGGGATAATCTCTGAACTTATCCATAACCGTTGCACGACCTTCAGGATCGCTGACAGTTGTCACTTCACCGACAGGCTTGTTGTACACAATATAATGCTTTTCACATTCAGGGATAACCTGCTGACCGTCTACACAAACTACATCAGCGGATTCATCTACCTGAATACCCATGGTTGTGACAAGAATTCCGTTTACAGTTACATGTCCATCAATGATAAGCTTTTCTGCGTTTCTTCTGGAGGCTACCCCACATAAAGCAAGATATTTCTGAAGGCGCAACGTTTTTCACCCTTTCCGATCAGACGGGACAGTCTTCATCAAGTCTGATATGAGTATAGGAGCGAATCCCTTTTTTCATGTCGTCCATTGTCTGTCCGGAACCCAGAAGCATATATTTATATGTAGTAAGACCTTCCAGACCCATCGGCCCACGCGCATGAAGTTTACCGGTGGCAATCCCTACTTCAGCACCAAGACCATACACAAAGCCATCAGCGAAACGTGTGGATACATTCCAGTAAACACCGGCACTGTCAACCATTTTTAAAAAAACGGAAGCATTCTGCTGATTATCTGTGACGATACAGTCTGTATGATGTGATCCGTATCGATTAATATGATCGATAGCCTCCTGAAGCGACGAAACAACTTTGACAGAGAGAATATAGTCAAGGTACTCGGTTGACCAATCAATATCAGAAGCAGGTTTGCATGGAATGATTCTGCAGGCAGCAGCATCTCCGCGAACCTCAACGTTCCTGTCGCTAAGCTCAGTGAAAAACCGGGGAAGAAACAGGGGGGCCATATGTTCATGAACAAGAAGCGTTTCCATCGCGTTGCATACGGAAACATTTTGAACTTTGCTGTCGACAGCCACTTTCAGTGCCATATCGGGATTAGCATATTCATCTATAAAGACATGACATATTCCGTCCGAATGACCCAAAACAGGAATACGGCTGTGATCCATAATATATCGTACGAAACTGTTACTTCCACGAGGAATAATCAAATCAATCAAAGCATCTTCCTTTAACATTTCTGTAACATCTTCGCGGGTTTCAAGGAGCTGCGCAGAATCGGCAGGAAGTCCTGAATCAGAAAGAGCCTGACGGACAAGAGCAGCAAGAGCATGATTGGTACCCAGTGCTTCTCTGCCACCTTTAAGCAGCACTGAATTCCCGCTTTTTATACAGAGAGAAGCGATTTGAATGAGCGCATCCGGCCGGCTTTCAAAAATAACACCTATTACTCCGATAGGAGACGTGACTTTATAAAGATTTAATCCTTCCGTTATTTCAGTAGAGACAAGGGTGTGATTCAGAGGATCTTCCATTGAAGCAAGTGCTTTCAGTCCGAGAACAACCTGCTGAAGCTTTTCTTCTCCAAAGGTAAGCCGATGAAGAAGAGGCAAGGAAAGTTGTTCAGTTTCTGCCAAAGCATAATCTTTTTGGTTTTCCTCAAAAATCAAGCTTTTTTCTTGCACAAGCAGTTCAGCCAGACGAAGAAGTGCAGCATTCCTGGAATTAATATCGGAAACCGAGATCTGATAAAACGACTGTCTTGAACGCCCAGCAATCTCATGTAAGTCTTTCAAGTCAATCCCTCCCAAATCATTATACCAGACAAGACTAAGATTGAAAAGAGAAATACCTTGTGCTATAATCTCTACGGAAGGAGTTGTCAGGATGCCGCATCAACAGGGAATCAAAGTAATTGCGCAGAACAGAAAGGCATACCACGATTATTTTGTTGATGAAAAATTTGAATGCGGCATTGCCTTGTTTGGAACGGAAGTCAAAAGTATTCGTCTCGGCAAGGTTAATCTGAAAGAGAGCTGGGCGCAGATCAGGAAATCTGAAGTATGGATTGAGGGCATGCATGTAAGCCCTTATGAACAAGGAAATATTTTTAACCGAGACCCTCTGCGTTCCCGAAAACTGCTGCTTCATAAAAATGAAATCCGCAAGCTTGACGGGCTTGTGATGCGGCAAGGGTACACATTGATCCCTCTTGAATTATATTTCCATGATGGAAGGGTAAAAGTACAGCTCGGCCTTTGCAAGGGAAAGCAACTGCATGATAAACGTGACAGCCTTGCCAAACGAGACTCGGATCGGGAGATCCGCCGCGCCTTGCGCGAAAGACAAAAGTAAAGTGTATATTGTCAGGCAGACTGTAAGGGGATGATCCGGTTTCGACGGGAATGACGGAGGCAGGATAAGCGAGCCGCAGACCCTGAACTGCGTACCAACGGGGAAAAACAATAACTGACAATACCAATTACGCTTTCGCGGCTTAATGCCGCGCGTCGGCCCTGACCACCTGCAGATCAGGTTACCGGCGTCATTAATGCAGGGAACGAGTTTCGCCTAAGCTTTGCAGCGAAATCCGTAATCATGAAGCTACACTGTCAGCAGTCCTTCCGCGGACGGCTGATCAGTGAAAAATAAATCGCGGAATGCGCTCGGAGAAAGTCCTGCTGAAGTATTTTCGGACAGGGGTTCAACTCCCCTCATCTCCACCACACGCCGGCAGCAAATCACGCTGACCGGCTTTCTGTTAAAAAAGCCCTGACCCATGATAGGACAGGACTTTCAGTGCGGTCGACGGGACTTGAACCCGTACCCATTGCTGGACACGCCCCTCAAACGTGCGCGTATGCCTATTCCGCCACGACCGCAAGGAAGCAATGGGATTATAAAACGATGAAGATACTTTGTCAAGTTAGAAAACTTGCAGAATCCAAGTTCATTGAGTAATATATGATAAAATATAAATTGCCGTTTCTGAACAGCATCAGGAGGGAGGGAGTGGATTGCAACGGTTTTTCAGAATATGCATAACGGTACCTCTTCTTGGGATTTTTTGTTTTTCTTTGTTCATTCCGGCATCTGCAAATGATTTCTCTGTTAAGCGAATCGGGAATCTGATCCCGTTCAATGATAATGAATTTGTTATAAGCGCCCCAGAAGAAGGCGTATTGAAGATCAGCGTCCATGATGATGTTTCTGTATACCGAACCATCGAACAAGTTGTTAGTAAAGGAGAAACGTCTATACACTGGGATGGATGTGCTTATAACCACGAAAAACTGTCAGCCAAAGATTATGTCATTTCCGCCTTACTTATTGGCAATTCCGGAGAAGAGTACAGCATTAGTTTCAATACACCTGTCGAATATACAGGGCAATGCCTCCAGTATCTTCTTCCTTCCTCTGATCATGTTTCATATGCAACTCCTGATGAATGGTTTGTAGAATTCAGAACCGTTCAGAAAGGGACTGTCATTTTTAATTTTAAAAACGAAGCATCGGACAACAATGAATATTTATTCAGCATTAATACAACGGGAGGGAAGATATGCAGATTATCATTCAGTGAACTTACAGGAAAAACCCATCTTGCTGAAGGAGATTATCACGTCATTTCATATGAAAAGACCAAACCGGAAGAAACCTTTGAATTTTCTTTATCGGTTCTGGAAAACGCCTTTGAAAAAAAAGAAGTGTTCCTGACCGGCGAGATCATGCCTGAAAAAGGAATGACAGAAAATGAAATATGGCATATTATGCAGCAATCCTCTGTTGTAGTCGATATCGATCCATTTAAACATCAAAAAGTTTTTTCTGAAAAAAGCAAAGAAAGCACGATCCTGGGAACCCTTCATGGACAAACACAAGCACTTAAGGTAATGCAATTGGAAGAAGAGTGGGCCTATATCGGAGCCTGGAATCATGAAGAAGCTGAATATATTGAGGGGTGGATTCCAGTTTCCGTTTTGAAAGTCGCAGAACCGAATCCGGATTATGGCATTTTGATCAATAAGCAGGAACAGAAAATGGATATATATTATAAAGGGAAGCGGATTGATACACTGGATGTTTCCACAGGACGCCCTGAAGAAAAACATCCTGAACAGGAAACAGCAGCAGGAAGCTTCCTGACCGGCTTTCACAGGGTGGATTTCTCAATGAATGGAAAAAAATATGATTATGTGATCCAATATGACGGTGGTAATCTTCTCCATCAGATTCCATATGAATGGGGAAAAGGAAAAAAGGATTTTTCAGCAGGCAGAAGCTTTCTTGGAGCAAAAGCGTCTCATGCCTGTGTCAGAATTCAATCAGAACCTGGAGAAAACGGTATCAATGCATATTGGATCTGGACACATGTACCATATCATACGAGAGTAATAATTTTGGATGATCCTGCAGAAAGAAGACCTGTTCATGAAAGACCGATGGTAACGACACACATACCTGAAGCAGAAAACTGCATCAGTCTTTTGTTTGGAGAAGAAAAAACAGACATATTTGAAAGCGAACCTATTTATACAGAGGAAATCAACGGGCATGTTTTAGGGTTTATTGTCTGCAGTGAGAAAGATTTTATCAAAGATCCCACCGTTATTTCTACGAGGATAAGCGCATTACAGAAAGAAAAATGTGATAAAATTATTCTGAAATGCTTATGGAATGATCATAATACAAAAAAACATACAGCTGTTCAGGAAGCTATGGCCAGAAAAGGAGTAAAAGCCGGAGCAGATCTTGTGATCGGATACGGAAACAATTCTTTTCTAGGATGCGAATGGAAAGGGAACACTTTGATTCTTTATGGATTAGGAAAAACAAATGCAAACAGAACAGGGAAAAATCAAAAAAGCAATGCATTAACAGCTGAAATTATTTTTGATTCGGATCATTTTGATAGTAAACCCTTAGTTATCATGAAACCGGCTCCACTCGGGGCTGAAACAGATTTGCAGCAAATTATAGATCGATTTATCAGCGATTCAACCGGAGAAGGGATCAGTCAAATTTGTTTCTATCAGGAAGATCAGTCAAAACAATAGAATACACATTCAAGCCGACCGTTATACAATCGCCTTTTCCGATCAGCCCTTTTTCCATAACTGCGTTCAAATGCAGGATCAGACGAGATAGCGCAAAGACGCCAACCCGGATGCCTGTCTTTTAATTCATGGAGATCGCGATAAAGGCGTCGACAACTGTTTTGATCACTCAAACGTTCCCCATAAGGCGGATTGCATAAAAACACACCATCAACACCTTCAAGATGCAGGTTCTGAAGAGGTACACAAGCAAGCGGTATAGCATTCTTATTTAAACCAGCCTGAACAATATGACGGCGAGACAGTTCGAGCGCTTCAGGAGCAATATCAGAGCCACTGATCTCGGTTATTTTTTCCAGTGTGACTTCTGACAAAACTTTTTGTTTTATGTTGTGTATTTTATCACTGTCAGAAAACCGCAGATCTTCTATTGCAAAATGCCTGTAAAGTCCGGGAGAACGATGGGAAGCGAAGAAAGATGCTTCGATCAGAAGTGTTCCAGTACCGCAGCATGGATCATGCAACGGAATTCCAGGCTTCCAGGGGGAAAGTTCCACAAGCGCAGAGGCCAGTGTTTCACGAAGGGGAGCTTCACCATTCCAGGTACGATATCCCCTTCGGGATAATGCATCGCCCGATGTATTCAGCATAATACGAGTTTGATTATTCCGTATAGTAACATGAATTGAAAGAGCTGTACCTGATTCCGGGAAGAATTTTTGTTTTGTTGAATTTTTAAGTTTCTCAATAATTGCTTTCTTTGTGACTGCCTGGCAGTCTCTGACACTCATGAGGGTGCTTCTTGTGCATTTACAAGTGACATTAATTGCTTCTTTTTCTGTAAAGCAAAAACACCAGTCAATTCTGAAAGCAGCTTGATAAAGATCCTCAAAAGAAGTACAGACAGAGTCAGAAAGAATAATAAAAATCCTGTCACTGAAATGCATGCGAAGATTATATTCATATAATTCTGTAACGCAGGCATTAAATTGAACTCCGCCATTTTCAGTAATTACTCCGGAAGCGCCAAGCTGCTTTAGCTCAGAAGAAACGAGGCTTTCCATTCCGAATGCAGCACTTGCATAGCAGTGAAATATTTGATCCATAAATACCCTCCCTAAAACAGTTTACAGGATTTATATGAGCCTGTAAAGAAGAAACAGTTATTTGTCAAAAGGCCATCGATATTGTTGTGTGACTTGCTTTTCAAAACAATGTATCGTATAATTTTCGGGTAAATGAGAGGAGGATCCGGAAATTAAATGAAATTGCTTATTGCTATTGTTCAAGACGAAGATTCCTCAAAACTCGTATCAAAAATGATGCAACAAGGCTTTGGTGTAACAAAGCTTGCAACTACAGGCGGATTTCTCAAAGCAGGAAACACCACTCTGTTACTTGGAGTTGATGATTCCCGAGTTGAGGAAGCAATACATGTTGTAGAATCCGTGTGCAAAAGCCGTAAACAGATCTCTACTGCCACTACAACAATTACGGGAATTTCACATGGCGAGTACCCGACTTATCCTATTGAGGTGACTGTAGGCGGGGCTACTGTTTTTATTCTGACAGTTGACCAATTTATAAAGGTATAATCAACAAATGATAAATCCAACATTTTACGATTTTTTACCTCAGGGAGAGGAAATACAGAATCTTCAGACGCAGATCCGTAATAACAGAATGTCTCACGCTCTGCTGATTACCGGAGAAAACGGCACAGGAAAAAAAACTTTGGCAAGGCTTATTGCTGCCACTCTGCTTTGTTCTGATGATGGCAACCAACCATGCGGAACATGCAGCAACTGCATCAGGGTTTATGATAACGAACACCCAGATATGATTTGTATCGAAAAAGGTATTCCATTGTGTGCTGATGCAAAAAAGAGCAAAAATTCAATTCCAATCGATGATATCCGGGAGATGATCAGATTAAGCAGTGCTTATCCGTTTGAAGGAGGAAACAGAGTTGTTTTAATCTTCAATGCTGAGGATATGACTATTCAAGCGCAGAATTCTTTACTAAAGATTCTGGAAGAGCCGCCAATAAACACCTATTTTGTTCTTACTTCGGATCATCCTGAACAACTTCTTGTTACAATCAAAAGCAGATGTCGTTTTTTGAAAATGAAACCATGGGAAGAACAGGCAATTATACGTATTCTTTCAGAAAACGGGATCAATAAAGAAAAAGCTCAACTTGCAGCATATTCATGCAACGGATCAATCGGATATGCCATAGAACTTGCTGACGATGAAAACTACTGGAAATTAAGAAATGAAATCATCACATCGTTTTTTGGAACGCAGGAACGGAGCAATATTATGTCTGTTTCCTCTCAATGGAAAGAAAACAAATCTGATGCAGATTTGTTATTCAATATTCTTGAAGAAAACATACAGATCATGTTAGAATATCGTATTACAAAAAGAAAAGACAACAGATTACAGCATTTTTCATCGAAATGGAGATCTTTTGCAGCAACAGCTGATATTGAACGATTTATTTATCTTCTGAGTAGAGTCAGCGAAAGCAGAAAGCAATGCGGGTTTAATGTAAGTATCCAGGCAATTGTTGAACAATTACTTTTAAGTTTTATGGGAGAGGTTCAATAAATGAGCAAGATCATTGGTATTCAGTTTCAGAAAAACGGAAAGATGTACTATTTTGACGCCAACGGTATAGAAGCAGAAGTCGGCAGTTTTGTGATTGTCGATACAGCCAGAGGACTTGATCTGGGTGAAGTTGTATTAGCGCCACGAGAAATGGCTGAAATCCCTGATGCAGAATCCTTAAAGAAAGTAATACGTTCTGCTACAGAGCAGGATATTCAACATGGAAGAGAAAACAGAATAAAAGAAAAAGAAGCTTTTGCAATCTGTCAGAAAAAGATCGCGGAACACAAGCTAGAGATGAAGCTTGTATCCGTAGAATACTCTTTCGACGGAAGCAAAATTATTTTCTATTTTACCGCAAACGGAAGAGTCGATTTTCGTTCACTCGTCAAAGATCTTGCCTCTGTTTTTAAGATGAGAATTGAACTCAGACAGATTGGAGTTAGAGACGAAGCTAAAATGCTCGGAGGACTTGGGCCTTGCGGGAGACCAATATGTTGCGGATCTTTTCTTTCACAATTCCAGCCTGTTTCTATCAAGATGGCTAAGGAACAGAATCTGTCGCTTAATCCGACCAAGATCAGCGGTGTTTGCGGACGGCTAATGTGCTGTCTCAAATACGAACAGGATCATTATGAGCAAACAAGGAAAAAAATGCCAAAGGTCGGAAAAACAGTCAATACACCTGACGGAAACGGTCCTGTAACGGAATTGAATATTGTCAAGGAAACTGTTTTTGTCAGACTGACAAACGGCGACACCAGTGAAATCAAAGAATATCCACTGGAAAGTATCATAAGACCGGCAGAGAATTTAACTGCAGAAAACAGAGAATGTATTGAAATTTCTGAAAAGAACCTCATTGAGCATCAGGTTTTACAACAAGAAGAAAAGAAGGAGAAGAACTATTCGGGAAACGAGAAAGATGAGAAGCGAAATCAAGGCAGAAATCGAAACCGCGGAAAAAACCAACAGCTTGGTCAACCGGTAAAACGCGAGAATCCGAATCGAAATGCTCATCCGGAAGCAATAAAGACAGAAGCAGAACCGAAAAATGTTTTTCCTGCTGAAAAACCCGAAGCAGATAAGGAAACCTCAAAAAAAGATTTGAAGAAAAACGAGGGTGCCTCTTCCTGGGCTGATGCTGTACAAAACGCAATGCTTGCTATTGACAAAGAATAAGGAAAGCTTGCTTTTGAACTTATTCGATGTTATATTGTTAATATAAACACGTACTATATTACGTGCAAAAAAATTTGGAGGTATGATTTATGGCTTACAAAATTTCCAATGAATGCATCAGCTGCGGCGCTTGCGCCGCCGAGTGCCCCGTTTCCGCAATCAGCGAAGGTGACGGGAAGTACGAGATTAATCCTGAGACGTGCATCGAATGCGGTGCATGCGCTGAAACCTGCCCTGTAAGCGCACCTGCACAGGGCTGATCTGATCATTCACTGAAAAAAGCCGTCTCAAATATGAGATGGCTTTTTTCATATAAATATCCTGCAGTACAAATATCCTGCAGGAAAAGTACACCATTAGGGACTCGAACCCTAGACACCCTGATTAAGAGTCAGGTGCTCTACCAACTGAGCTAATGGTGCTCAACAAAAATTTATTATACTCATATTCAAACGATTGTCAAGAAGAGTTTTTGTGGTTTTTACATTGTTTTTTTAGAATTTTTATCAGATTTTTGAAACCATCTCTGCTTTTTTATTGATAATATGTTATAATATATATAATAAAGCAAGTTGGAGGATTCAGGGGATTGAGTCTGCGGTTTAATAAAGAAATGGATGAACAGGAAGCCTTCCAGATGAGTGCACTGCAACTTGCATATCTCGGCGATTCGGTATGGGAAATGATTGTTCGTTATAACCTGGTTTTACAGAAATATAATGTACATCATTTACATACAGAAAGCATAAAACGAGTCAATGCGTGTGCCCAAGCCAAAACATTGGCATGCATATCAGATTTTTTAACCGAAAAAGAAACCGAAATTGTCAGAAGAGGTAGAAATGCCCATCCTAAACATACAGTTCCGAAAAACCAACAACCTGAAGACTATGCTGCATCTACCGGTCTAGAAGCTTTATTCGGATATCTTTACCTGACCGGACAGGATGAGCGAATCGGTACCATAATTGAAATCATAAATATACAGGAGAATCAACATGGCTGAGCAAAAGAAACTAAAAGTTATACTGATCCGTCACACTCTTTGTCCAGAGGAAACAGTTGCATTAGCAGCTAAACTTTGTTATTCAAAATCCACAATAGAGAATCTGAATGAAAAAATCTCTCAAAAAGATCAGTCAGAGTTTATTGAAAAACTGATGAACATGGGACATGAGTCTGTTTTAGAACACACAAGTTTCACCTTTGGGATCGAAGGAGTAAGCAGAGTTTTACTTGCTCAGCTGACACGACACAGAATTGCTAGTTTTTCAGTACAAAGCCAGCGTTATGTATCATATGAAAACGGTTTCGGTTATATTATTCCCGAAAGTATAAAAGAACTTGGGAATGATGCTGTCGAAAAATATAGAAATCAGATGGAAACCATTGAAGTCTGGTATAAAGAATGGCAGAAATCACTTGGAAACAATGGTGAAAAATCAAATGAGGATGCTCGATTTGTCCTTCCAAACGCCTGTGAGACACGTATTATGGTCACAATGAATACACGTGAACTTATGCATTTTTTTGCATTAAGAATGTGTAATCGCGCACAATGGGAGATCCGGGAAATGGCTGAACAGATGTTCCGTCTTTGCCTTAAAACAGCACCGGCTCTTTTTATTAATGCAGGCCCCGCATGTATTCGAGGAACTTGTCCGGAAGGAGAAAAGAGCTGCGGAAAAGCTTTACAAATCCGTGAAGCCAGAAAACAACTTTTGAAATCAATATCGGAGGAGTAAGAAATGCCAAATAACCGTACAGACCAAAGTTCTCCAAAGACATTTCATAAAAGACAGGATATCACCGTTCAAAAAAGAGATAAAGAGCAAAGCGACTATAGGAAATATGAATATCAAATTTCGTCTTACAATAACAGAAATGCTGCAGAAAACAAATCTAAACCTTATTCAGATCAGAATCAATATATTTTAACCGGAAGAAATCCGATAAGAGAGGCGCTCAAGAATCACCATGATCTTGAGAAACTTCTCGTTCAGAAAGGCGAACTAAGCGGTTCCGCCAAAGAGATCGTTCAAAAAGCAAAGGAACAAAAAGTTCAGATTCAGATCGTAGAAAAGAACAGACTTGATGAAATTACACCCCATCATCAAGGTTTGATTGCATTTGCATCTGCCTATCAATACTCTTCTGTTGAAGAAATCATACAAACAGCAGAGGAAAAAGGAGAAGAACCTTTTCTTATTCTTCTGGACGGTATTACTGATCCTCATAATCTTGGAGCTATTATTCGTACAGCTGAATGTGCCGGTGTTCACGGAATCATTGTACCGCAGCATCACAGTGTCGGATTATCACCTGCTGCAGTGAAAGCTTCTGCCGGAGCAATCGAATATATTAAAGTTGCAAGAGTAACAAACCTCAGCAGAACCATTGAAAACCTTAAAAAGCATAATATCTGGGTTTATGCAGTAACAATGAACGGTATTGATTATCGAAAAACAGATTTCAGGGGAGGCGTTGCCCTTGTAATCGGATCAGAAGAAGACGGAATCAGTCGCCTTGTTGGTGAAAAATGCGATTACTCTGTTTCCTTACCAATGGTCGGAAAAATCGAGAGCCTTAATGCTTCTGTCGCAGCCGGTATTATGATGTATCAGGTTTTCAGCTGCAGGCAATAATTTTTTTCTTCTTTAGGAATAACAGATATACGGAGATGAAAACCATCGTGTATAATGATCAGCAGGAAGAAAACAACAAATATGAATATGAAAGTGATCCTCTTGATCAGGAAGAAAATTCTTTTCCCAGCTGTTATAAAGAATTAACAGACGAGGAAATAGTGCAATTATGCCATAACGGGGACTCAATGGCAGAAGAATTTCTGCTGAATAAGTACAAAAATTTTGTCAGATCAAAAGCAAGAAGTTATTTTTTGATCGGTGCCGATCATGAAGATATCGTTCAGGAAGGAATGATTGGATTATATAAAGCCATCCGAGATTTTAAGCAGGAAAAGTTAAGTTCTTTCCGTGCGTTTGCCGAACTTTGTATTACAAGACAAATTATTACTGCTATTAAGACAGCAACCAGACAAAAGCATATCCCATTGAACAGTTATGTCTCGCTTAACAAACCTTTATATGACGAAGAAAGCGACAGGACTTTGCTTGATATCCTGATGGAAGGTACAACAAGCAATCCCGAGGAAATGATTATTAACCAGGAAAATCTCGGAACAATTCACCAAAAGATCAATGAAGTTCTTTCAGGACTTGAACAAGAAGTGCTAACCGCATATCTTGACGGAAAGAGTTATCAGGAAATCGCTGAAGCATTGGGAAGGCATGTCAAAAGCATCGATAATGCGCTGCAAAGGGTCAAACGTAAACTTGAAAAATATCTTGAAGAAACGGCTGGATATAAACCGATGGATTAGTCTTTTGTATTCTCAAACAGTTCAAAGAACAAATCACATCTTCGTATACCATCAGCCCATCCAATATACGGAGGTTGTACAGGAACAACGAAACATAGCCCATCTGAGCAATAGATATTTAAATTATCATTCATAGAAATATGATCATCAGAAACATTAGACGAATCAGACCGTATAGCATTAATTAATGGTTCAAGCTGATCATTTTCGATTTTTTTGCCATCGGAGCAGCGAACAATGGATTTGACGGGTAATGAAACAATATCTGTATATGAAACAGGAACAGTTTCACTGTTTCCGGCAGTAAAGGAATGAATTAAATGTTGTTCTTCCATAGGTATCGGTTTTTTCCCATTCAGGAGAAAAACACAAAAAATCATCACCGCAACAGACGAAATAAGAAGCGGGACCAAGCGACGTAATTGTATATGAGAATTAGATTTTTCTTCCTGAACAGCAGCTTTCAGTATTTTTGATTTAAGAGATTCATTTGCTTTAAGACCGTCAAGAGCCCGATTGGTAACCTCAGGCAGGTTTTCGAGCTTGATCAACGACTTTCATCTCCTTCCAGTTCTTTCTGCAATTTATTTCTTGCACGGCTCAGTCTTGAAGAAACAGTACCTTCTGCAATTCCGAGCATACCGGAAATTTCCGTTACGCTGAAGCCTTGGTAATAAAACAGAAGAACAACTTCCTTGAATTCAGGACGCAGATGGTTTACAGCTTCCGCAAGGGCGTATTTATCAGCTGTCGTACCGATTTCATCAGGAGCCGGAAACAGTTCAAAAGCAGGATGACCAAGAACAATTTTTTTAAACCACGAGCCACGCCAGATGTCTCGACATCTGTTTAAGGCCACTTTGAATAACCAGGCTTTTTCCCGACCTTGCTCAAGTTCCGGTTGATTCGTAATTAATTTAACAAAAACATCCTGCATCACATCTTCAGCCTGTTCCCGATTCCCCAGATAATAATATGAAACACGGAGTACATCAGTTGCATATAGTCTGTACAACTCATCAAATGACAGCGGCATTGAATTGACCGGTTCATCTATTTCTTTCAATCAATACACACCTTTCCATATTTATAACGATATAAAATCATATTTACTTCCGCAGATTTATAAATTTCATTTGAACTTACATTTTCCAATTGGAGAAGATGCCGAAACAATCACTTTTTTCAGATTCTATCTCTCAATGTTCTCAACTCCTCCCGAAACTGAATAATACTATTTTTACTGCCCGGAAGCAAGAAAAGTTGAGATAAATACAGATATTTTATGCAATTTCATTGAATTATACTTGACGAATACAACCTGAAAAAGGTAAAATACAATAAACTAAAAACAGTTCATTATACCTTACGAAATAATGTATCTGTTGGCATTGAGAGAAAATTAAAAGGAGTGTGTAAATTCGTGTTAAGAAAAAAAACATGTATTGCAATGCTTTTGGCAGGTGGGCAGGGAAGCCGGCTCGGTATCCTGACGAAAAATGTAGCCAAGCCGGCAATTCCGTTCGGCGGCAAATATCGGATTATCGATTTTCCGCTTAGCAACTGTACCAACAGCGGTATTGATACTGTAGGCGTTCTAACCCAGTATCAACCTCTTGAACTAAATGCATATATTGGCAGCGGTGCTCCCTGGGATCTGGATATCTCAAACGGTGGTGTTTTTGTTTTGCCCCCATATCAAAAAGCCACCAGCCTTGAATGGTATAAAGGAACTGCGAACGCCATATACCAGAATATGGCATTTATTGAACAGTATAATCCCGATTATGTATTGATCCTCAGTGGTGACCACATTTATAAGATGGATTATAATGCGATGCTGGATTTCCATATCCGCAATGGTGCTGACGCAACAATTGCCGTACGGGAAGTTCCATGGGATGAAGCTTCTCGCTTCGGCATCATGAATACCGATTCAGAAGGTAAAGTCGTTGAGTTTGAAGAAAAACCCAAAAATCCAAAAAGCAATAAGGCATCAATGGGAGTTTATATTTTCACTTGGGAAAAGCTTCGTCATTATCTGACAGAAGACGAGGCCGACAAGAAGAGTTCAAACGATTTCGGTAAAAACATTATACCGAACATGCTTAAAGACAAACAAATTCTGTATGCTTATGATTTTGTCGGTTACTGGAAAGATGTCGGAACAATCGAAAGTTTATGGGAAGCAAATATGGATCTGCTAGAAAATCCAATGCCAATTGATATGCACGATAAAAAGTGGCGGATTTTCGCCAGAAATCCCGGTATGGCACCACATTATATCGCTGAAGGGGCTACTGTTTCGGACTCCCTGATTACAGAAGGATGTGAAGTATACGGTAAAGTCAATCATTCCATTCTTTTTGCAGGCGTTATCATTGAAGAAGGTGCAGATGTTGAATACAGTGTTATTATGCCCGGCAGCATCATTCGTCGCGGTGCAGTTGTACGAAGAACAATCGTTGCAGAAAATGCAATTGTCAGCGCAGGTGCTATTGTAGGCGAGGAAAAAGGGAATATTGCTGTTGTTGGACAAGGCATCAACGTTCCTGCAGGAGCTTCTGTCAGTGCTGGTCAACAAGTTGATGAGAACACGGAATTTTAAAAAATCCAGAAGAATATGAAAGGATGAGTTTATAATATGAAGGACGTAATGGGAATCATTTATACCGGAGAAAACGATGCCCTGCTTCGTGAACTGACTATTGTCAGAGCCATCGCAGCGCTTCCCGTCGCCGGTCGTTTCCGCGTGATCGACTTTCTGGTTTCCAGTATGGTGAATGCCGGAATCAGAAATATAGGCATTATCATGCAAAAAAACTATCACAGCCTGATGGATCACCTCGGATCCGGAAAGGAATGGGATCTGCACGGAAAGATTAATGGCCTGCATATTCTTCCGCCGTTCCTGACGAGAGAAAATGTTGGTTTATATCCCGGATTTCTTGATGCTCTTCGTTCAAATAATGATTATTTATCCAGAAGTAAACAAGAACTGATTGTTCTCAGCAACAGCAGTATCATATACAACGCTCATCTGGATGAAATGATATCCTTCTATCAAAGTACAGGAGCTGATATTACTCTTTTATATACAAAAGATCCATCTCTGAGAAGAGATGAGTATGGTACATATCTTTCAGTTGACGAGGTCGGAAATGTTCTGGATCTGGAGGTTCAACCAACGCACCCGACATATGAAAATACTTTTATGCAAGTGCTTGTTATGAAACGTGAATTCCTTCGTGACATGGTAGATAAAGCTGTTGCTCATGGTCTTCACAGCCTTGACAGGGATCTTCTTCTTCGCCTGGTGCAAGAAAAACAGGCAAAAGTAAATGCATACGAATATAAAGGAATGTGCTGGAATATTGATTCTGTTCAAAGCTATTTCAGGTTCAATCTTGATGTGCTGGATCCGATTAAAAGAAAAGGACTTTTCAGAGAGGATTTACCTGTCTATACGAAAGTCCGTGATGAAATGCCCACCTACTACGGAGATCATTGTAAGACAATTAATTCAATGCTTGCTGATGGCTGCCAAATTGAAGGAACAGTAGAAAACAGCGTCCTTTTCCGTGGCGTAAAGATTTCTCCCAATGCCTATGTAAAAAATTGTATTATTATGCAGGACGGACAGGTTCAGGAAGGCGCTTATCTCGAAAACTGCATTCTGGACAAACAGGCAGTGATCAAACGGAATGCCCGTCTTATTGGCCCGGAAGCATATCCGATTGTAATTGCTAAAAACGTTGTTATCTGAAAATCAGAGGAGGCCTGCAAACAAATGAAGATTCTTTTTGCCGCCAGCGAATCCGTTCCATTTGTTAAAACAGGAGGTCTAGGCGATGTCGTCGGAGCGCTTGCTCCGGTACTTGCCAAAGAAGGCCATGATGTTCGTGTCGTTATACCAGAATTCAATACGATACCGCAGGAATATTTACAAAAACTTAATCACATATGTGATTTTGAAGTTCAACTCGGCTGGAGACGGCAATACTGTGGTGTTGAAATGTTGGAAAAAGACGGTGTAAAATGGTATTTTATTGACAATAAATACTATTTCGGCCGCCCATATATATACGGTATGGGCGGAGATGAATATGAACGCTTCGGATTCTTCTGCAGAGGCGTTTTGAATATGCTTCCATTGATTGATTTCCAGCCGGATGTGATTCATGCACATGATTGGCAGAGCGGTATGATCCCTGCACTGCTGAAGATTCAATACGCTCATTTGCCTTTCTATGCTAATATCAAAACAGTTTTTACGATACACAATCTTCAGTATCAGGGGATTTTTGGAATTCGTGAGGTTCAGGATATTCTGGGTCTTGGAGACAGCCTTTGGACTGAAGACAAACTGGAATGCTTCGGATGTGCTAATTTTTTGAAAGCAGCATTGGTTTACACAGATCTGATAACAACTGTAAGCCCTTCGTATGCAGAAGAAATTCAGACTGCCTATTATGGTGAAAGGCTGGATGGCTTGCTTCGTGCAAGAAGCAAAGATTTATTCGGTGTTTTAAACGGTATCGATATAAATGAGTATAATCCTGAAACTGATAAAAAAATTGCTCAGAATTATTCATTCGAACATCTTGATGGAAAAGCAGTATGTAAAAGAGCTCTTCAGGAAGAACTTGGTCTTGATATTAAAGAAGATACACCGCTCATTGGTATGGTTGGCCGTCTGAGTAATCAAAAAGGTCTTGATCTTGTTGACTACGTAATCGCAGATATTATGCGGCAGGATGTTCAGCTGGTAGTACTCGGAATGGGAGAAGGCAGATATTTTAATCTTTTCAGCTGGGCGGAATCCGAATACAAAGGAAGAGTTGCTGCTCGGTTTACCATGGATCATGCACTTGCACATAAAATATACGCCGGATCTGATTTATTCCTTATGCCCAGTCAGTTCGAACCTTGCGGATTGAGTCAAATGATTGCCATGAGATACGGTACGATTCCGATTGTTCGCGAAACCGGAGGACTTCGCGATACAGTGCTGAGTTACAATGAATTCAACGGCGACGGAAACGGATTTACATTCTTTAACTATAACGCACATGATATGCTTCATACAATTGAAAGGGCAACCGAATATTTTCATAATCAACGCAGCATTTGGCAAAATCTTCAGGACAGAGGAATGCATGGTGATTACAGCTGGAATCGTTCTGCTCAGGAATATCTTAAGCTTTACGAATCACTCTTTTCATCAAAAACCCCGGAAGAAGTAAAAGAAACAGAACCGAATCCGGTGGTTGTCGACATTTAACTTATCAGCAGAAAGGCAAAATAAAGGATGTGTCTATGGCACATCCTTATTTTGAAAGAATTCATTGCGAGAATCAATATATCTACAGGAAGATGAAACAATCGAAGATCTGCAGCTTGGCGGTCTTTTGCTGATGCAAAAGAAAAAAGCTTTTCGATATGGTATGGATTCGGTACTGCTTGCAGATTTTGCCAACATACATCCGAAAGATATTACTTGTGATTTCGGTACAGGAAACGGGATACTTCCACTTCTACTTATCGGAAGAGGAAAAGGACATTTTTTTCATGCTTTTGAAATTATTGACGATTCAGCTGAACTGGCACAGAGAAATGTTAAATTGAATCATTTGGAAGACCGAATCAAAATAATAAACGATGACGTTTCTGAGGCTTTCAAATATCTGGATTCCTGTAGTATTGACTCAATTATATGCAATCCACCATACAGTCAGGCAGCTTCTGCGATTATCAGTCCAAATGCCAATAAAGCAACAGCCAGAAATCAGAAAACCGATACACTTGATATTATGTTCAAGTCTGCATTCAATCTGTTAAAAGGGAAAGGCAAGTTTTTTCTTGTATATCCGGCTCCTCAAATGCTTTTTGTTATGAAAAAACTTCAAAAATATCATCTTGAGCCAAAAAGATTTCGTCTCGTTTATCCTTCTTTGCATAAACCAGCCAATCTTGTTCTGATTGAATCAGTAAAGGATGCAAAACAGACGCTTCATCCCATGCCTCCGCTGATTGTTTATGAAGGAAACGGGCTCTTGACAAGTGAATTGAAGTCTGTTTATCATATTAAGGAATAGACCGTGTTCTGTTTTTTGGATCGAATGGAGGTATAAGTTTGAAATTGTATTATGATACAATTGTCATTGGTGGCGGTGCTGCCGGCATGGCAGCGGCCATTTCATCAGCAGAACACGGTAAAAAAACACTATTGCTGGAAAAAAGCGATCGTCTCGGAAGAAAGATATCAGCTTCAGGAAATGGCCGCTGTAATTTAATGAATACAAACCCTCCCAAATATTTCGGTGATACCATTTTTGCAAATAAAGTTGTCCGCTATTGCAATTACAAAGACCTGATATCATTTTTCAACAGATATGGTCTGTTGGTAAAAGAAAAAGATGAAGGACGAGTCTATCCGGTCACGATGCGTTCCGTCTCAGTACTCAACACGCTGCAGAATGCTTTGAAAATGAATCATGTAGATGTGTTGTATAAAATTTATATTACAGAAATAACAAAAGCAGAGCATTTTTTTTGCTGCAAATCATATTCCGGTGATGAATTTGTTTCAGACGCACTCATTGTATGTACGGGTGGAGCTGCTCAGAAAAAGCTGGGCGGTTCTATAGATGGATATCATTATCTTCAATCCTTGCATCATCATCTAGAACCTGTTTTTCCATCGCTTGTTCCCGTCATTACAGATCCTAAAAGCATTTCAGGTCTAGCCGGCATACGTATATATTGCAAAATATCTTTAAAAGACGGATTTAAAACAATCCATCAGGAAGAGGGAGAGGTACTTTTCACAGAATATGGTCTCAGCGGCATTTGTGTAATGCAATGTTCCCGCTTTGTCAATAAAACCAAGCTCTATTTTGAACTTGATTTTTTATCATCAATTTTCGAAACACAAAATAAGGCCTTTAGAGAAATCACAGACAGAAGAGATCGATTCGGCAGCCTGTCACCAATAATGCTTCTGGAAGGTATTTTACTTCCAAAACTTGCTTTTGCTGTTTTGAAGCAGGCCGGTATTCCATTACGGGGAGAAACAGCGAACTCACTCAATGATGAAGATCTTCAAAAGATTATCAGAACAGCATATCATTATAAAGTTGAAGCTATTGATACAAAAAGTCTTGAGGATGCTCAGGTAACAGCAGGGGGGATCAGATGTGACGAATTCAATCCTCAAACACTTGAATCAAAAAAGATCAATGGTTTATTTGCTGCCGGTGAAATTCTGAATGTTGACGGTGACTGCGGGGGGTTTAACCTTATGTTTGCTTTTGCATCCGGTATTATTGCAGGCGGTTTTCGAAAAGAAGAGACAAACATTGCGGAGGATGCGGAATGAAAAAAGGAGATATCAAAAAGCAGGAGATTATTCAAACTGCAGAATCGCTTTTCTGCCGTAATGGATATGAACAAACCAGTATCCAGGATATTCTGAATCAACTACATACAAGCAAAGGCAGTTTTTACCATCATTTTGTCAGCAAAGAAGCCTTGCTTGAAACAATTTGTCTGAAAAGAGCAGAACAAAGTCTTGATAATATATTGAAAAAATCTGAAGAAAGTCAAAGTGCCACGGAAAAACTAGATATTCTTCTGACAGCTATGATTCCACTTCATGATGAAAAACTTTCCTTTATCATGATGCTTTTACCGATATTCATTTTACCTGATGGAAAGAGCTTTAAATCATCTTATTGTGATTCACTGAGAATTATCTTCCATTCTGTTATAAGAGATACAATTGATGAAGGAATCAATGCCCATGAAATGATTTGTGAAAATTCAGATGTATTATCTGACATTATTATTTCATTAACAAATCAGCTTTGGGTATCTATGTGTGATATAATTATCAAAAATGAAACCGAATCAAAAGAAACAGATTTGTCCGTACTTCTTCACATCACAGAACAATACAGAAATTCTGTCGAAAGATTGCTCTCTGTTCCTTACGGAAGTATCATCCTGATTGACATTCCGTTACTTAAGGGGTTAATGGATCAAATCCATATTCACTGGAATACAAAAAACACAAAATTATTAAAGGAGGAAAAAACATGAGTCATTCACCCATTCCAACACCTCACATCAATGCACCTGCCGGAGCATTTGCTGAAACAGTTCTTATGCCCGGAGATCCTCTGCGCGCAAAGTTTATCGCAGAAAATTACCTGGAGAATCCCGAACTTGTCAATAATCTTCGTGGAGTTCAAGGTTATACCGGAAACTGGAACGGAAAAAGAGTTTCTGTTATGGCCAGCGGAATGGGATGTCCGTCTATCGGAATCTATTCCTATGAACTGTTTCATTTTTATAATGTAAAAAACATCATACGAATTGGTTCTGCAGGAGCAATTTCTCCGGAACTGAAACTGAAGGACATTGTGATCGGGATGAGTGCGTATACAGATTCCGGATATATAAACAGCTTTGACTTTAAAGGCAACCTTGCGCCCTGCTGCAGCTATGAATTACTGATAAAAGCAGTTGAGGCTGGAAAGAAACTTGATTGTAATGTTGTCTGCGGTCCAATCTTCTCTTCGGATATCTTCTATACCGGGAAAAATATACAGCCGGAACTATGGGAACTCGGGATTCTGGCTGTGGAAATGGAGGCTGCAGCTTTATATCTGAATGCTGCAAGAGCCAAGAAAAACGCTCTGGTTATTTGTACCATTTCTGACAGCCTGGTAACCGGTGAAGAACTTTCAGGAGAAGAAAGGCAAGTCGGTTTCCGCAATATGATGGAAATGGCACTTTCTATCGCATAACAGCAAGATATCCCCAGAAGAAAAAGAACACGATGAAATTGTTTCATCGCGTTCTTTTTCATCAAAGCTTCCATGGAAGATAAGATTCTTCTTCAGAAATCATATTGAGCTTCCTTCCGGTAACATCCAAAAGACTGTTTATAACCTTTTCCTGATCAGAAGAACGTATAAGCAGATGAAAAGATATCATGCTTCCGTATACAACATCTTCTATCCGTACAGGAAGCTGCTCACATGAGTATCGAAATCGATCCCAGCCGGAATAGGGGAGTTCGCAGTATGTATTCGTTGTCATTTCCATTTGTGAAATGCCGGCAGATTCAACAGCAGCCTGACTGCTCTGTGTATACGCACGGACAAGCCCACCGGTTCCGAGAAGCACTCCTCCGAAATATCGAACAACGACAATGCTGCAGTTCACGATGTTTTTTTTTCGCATCACATCTAAAATCGGCAAGCCTGCTGTACCTGCGGGTTCACCATTGTCACTGTAACGCATAACATTTGCATTTTCTCCAATAATGTATGCATAACAATGATGTGTGGCATTTTTATGTTCTTCCCGGATCTCTTGCAAAAATGATATCGCCATATCTTCAGTCTTACATGGAGACGCGTAACCGATAAACCTGCTTTTGTTGATGACTAGCTCTTCACAAGAACGCCCGGCAATCGTGATATATGACTGTATCATTTTAAAATGATCCTGCAGAAGCCTTTTTTTCCTTTTTTCAGAAGTATGCTGTCTTTCAACTGATCAATTGAAAGAGTAGCGGAGGTATCCGTAATCTTCTGGTCGTTAATAGAGACGGCATTCTGCTCGATTTGTTTTCTAGCATCGCTCTGGCTTTTACACAAGCCTGATCTGACAAGCATTGTCGATATTCTGGCGTCCTGTTTAAGATCAGTAACAGAGAGTTCAATTGTGGGCATATTTTCAGCAGAAGTACCTCTTCCAAATACAGAGGCAGAAGCTTCAGCTGCTTTAGTTGCTTCTTCTTCACCATGAACAAGCTTGGTTACCTCAAAAGCAAGTACTTTTTTTGCCTCATTTATTTCCGCATCCTTCAGTGCGCCCAGACGATGTACTTCATCCATCGGAAGGAATGTCAACAATGCAAGACATTTCTCAACATCTTTATCGTCTATATTTCTCCAGTATTGATAGAAGTGGTATGGGCTTGTTTTTTCCGGATCAAGCCAAAGCGCCCCTGCTTCGGTTTTTCCCATCTTTCTGCCGTCATGAGTCAAAAGAAGTTGGAAAGTACATGCAAACGCTTTTTCATTTTCTTTTTTACGCACAAGGTCTGCACCACCGAGCATATTGCTCCATTGATCATTTCCGCCCATTTCAAGCCGGCATCCATAGCGACGGAACAATTCCAGAAAATCATAGCTTTGCATGAGCATATATGTAAACTCAAGAAAACTGAGACCATTTTCCGTGGCCATCCTGGCTTTATAGCACTCTGCTGTAAGCATTCGATTAACAGAAAACAGCGAACCGATCTCACGCATAAAATCTATGAAATTTAAAGGGCGAAGCCAATCTCCGTTGTTCACAATCAATGCTTTCCCATCATCAAAATCAAGGAAATGAGACATCTGATGTTTGATGCATTCAACATTGTGGTCAATTGTTTCAACGGTCATGATCTTACGCATATCTGTTTTACCAGAAGGATCACCAATCATTGCGGTACCGCCGCCCATCAATGCAATCGGTTTATGACCTGCTCGCTGCATATGAGCCATAGCCATGATCGGGATATAATGACCAATATGAAGACTGTCAGCCGTAGGATCAAATCCCACATAAAAAGTAGTAGGATTCTTCAGTTGATCATATAGTTCATCCTCAAAAGTCATTTGAGCAATGAATCCTCTTTCTTTTAGGATATCCAGAATGTGTTCCATCATATTCACTCCTTATTTGATTTCATTGGTCACAATTTCTCTCAGTATACTCATTCCGGTTTCGATCTGTTCCTCCGTGCTGTTGGAAAAATTTAGACGTAAAGTATTCAAATGTCCTCCGTCTGAACAAAAATAAGTACCAGGAACATATGCAACCTTTCGTTCAACAGCTTTTTGCAGCATAAGGACTGCATCAATACCGGCGGGCATCTCCGCCCAGATAAACAATCCGCCCTGTGGACGAGTATATACGACATCATCCGGGAACAACTCGAGGCATTTCAGCATTTGACGCATTTTTGCTCCGTATCCCTTGCAAATCGCCTGAATATGGTCAGGAAGAAGATTCCGGCGAATAAACTGATCTACGATCGCCTGGTTCAGATTTGCGGTATGTACATCTGTTGACTGTTTTCCAATTGTACATTTGCGGATTACAGAAGCATCGCCGGCAATATATCCGACGCGAAGTCCGGGAGAAATAATCTTGCTGAAGCTGCCGAGAAACATAACCCAGCCGCCTTCATCATAATACTTTATTGAACGAAGCGGTTCACCCTCATATCGGAGGTCACGATAAGGATCGTCTTCCGCGACAATTACGCCGTACTGATTTGCAAGTTTTGCAATCTTTCTCCTTCGATCATCCGGAAGTGTTTTTCCGGAAGGATTCTGAAAAGTCGGTATTGTATATAGCATTTTAGGATGATATTGTTTGATTTTCTCTTCAAGGTCCTCGGTTATCAGACCATTTTCATCACTCTGTACAGTCACCAGATTAGCCTGATAAAGTTTCATACATTGAAGATTTCCAAGAAATGACGGGTTTTCAACCAGAACAGTGTCGCCTGGATCAATCAGAGCTTTACAGAGCAGATCCATCGCCTGTGTCGACCCGGTTACCGGCAGAACAGCGGGAATACTGATACCAAGCATGGCCTCAATATATGTTTTCAAACTTTCCACAAATGGCGCATAGCCTTCTGTAGCGCCATACTGAAGGATACGCTTGCCATCATTTCTGATAACGAACTCTGTTAATTCGGCAACAGTCCGATCAGGAAGAGCATCCGGAGAAGGATTCCCCCCGGCAAAAGAGATCATCCCCGGCTGTGCAATCACTTTGAAAATTTCGCGGATTGCACTTCCGGTTACCTGATCAAAGCGATGTGCAAATCTGACGTCCGAGATATTCATTGCCATTCCTCCATCAAAATAATAAAAATACGGTTTCGCCGGAAGGCGAAGACCGCGGTACCACTTCCATTCAGCAGAATAAATCATGCTCTCTATAACGCTGTAACCGGCGAACCGGGTCAACCCTAATGATGCAGTACATGTTCAGGTGACTGCTCCGGGAGGTATTTCAACGGAGCAGGCTGCATTTTTACACCATCCAAATGCTCTCTGAAAGCCTTGATCCATTTACTCTTCCCATCATGGCATAAAGATATTATGTTCGATATCGAACATATTGTCAAGGGCCTGATGCTTGATAAAATACAGATAATAATGTATAATTAAATGTCCTTTATTCAGAATTTTGCAAGGGACATCCGGTATATGTCGCTGCGCATCATGCGGGAGGGGATTATATGGAATGTAAAGTCAAGAATGAATATGGTACAATTTATATTGCTGAAGACGTCATGCTAAAGGTGGTCGGATATGCTGCACTTGAATGTTATGGCATAGTGGCTATGTCTGCCAAAAAAGCGACTGACGGCATCGTTGAGTGGCTTGGCCGCGAAAATCTGACAAAAGGCGTTCAGATCAGAAATGTCGGAGATATGCTTGACGTCGATCTTTATATTATTGTTGAATACGGTATTTCTATTTCCGAAGTCTGTAAAACAATCGTCGAAACCGTGCGCTACAAACTCGAGAGCACGACCGGTGTCAAAGTTCGCAAGGTCAGTATCTCAGTCGAGGGGATCAGGATCTGATCCTTAATCAAATCCAAAATGATGACGGAGGAAGTTCCTTTGATACAGTTCAAAACGATTGACGGTCTTTTACTGCGTGATATGGTGATGGCCGGAACATCAATCCTTGAAAAAAACAGGGAAGCAGTTGATGCGTTGAATGTTTTTCCTGTTCCCGACGGAGATACCGGAACCAACATGTCTCTGACCATGCAGTCCGCAACAAGGGAGATAAACAGTAAAGAGTTCCTCAGAGCCGATGAGGCCGCTAATGCTTTGGCAAAAGGCGCATTGAAGGGTGCTCGCGGCAATTCCGGAGTAATTACCAGTCAGCTGTTACGCGGTTTCGCAAAGGCGTTAAACGGAGTTGAAAAAATCACTCCCGTTCAGTTTGCCGAAGCGTTGATGAAAGGCTCCGAAATGGCTTATAAAGCTGTTATGAAGCCAAAAGAAGGTACCATTCTCACTGTTGCCCGCGTGGTTGCTGAGGATGCCCTGAAGCAAGTGCAGAAAACACCCGATGACTACGATCAGCTGATCAACGTCATGTTAAAAAGCGGCGAATCCATACTGAAGAAAACTCCCGACATGCTTCCCGCGTTGAAGCAAGCCGGTGTTGTTGATTCCGGCGGGCGTGGATTGATGCTGATTTATCAGGGATATGCTGCTGTCCTTCGCGGTGAAGATATTAATTCTACCGATTCTTTCATAGAAGATGATGTTCAGGCAGTTGAAGATGATTGCCATGATCTCACTAAAGATTTGTCTTATACATACTGCGTTTCTTTCACATTGAATTATTTCCGGGAGGACTGTGATGAGCATGATCTGGATTCATTCCGTCGAAGACTGAACCGTATCGGAGACTGTGTATCTGTAAATGGCGACCTGACAGAAGCAAAAGTTCATCTCCATACGGATAATCCAGGTTTTGCACTTGATTACGGCGTTGAACTGGCAGAGATTAACAATATTGTTATTGACAATCTTGCTGCCAAGAAAAGGGAACTGGAGAAAAAGGAGATGCCAGTCGACGAAGAATCGAAAGAAGAGATTCCAGCAGAGCCTGAAAAACAATATGGATTTGTTGCTGTATCTCTCGGAAACGGTTTTTCCAAATTTTTCCAGGATTTGAATGTTGATCAGATCGTAGAAGGCGGTCAAACGATGAATCCTTCTGTTGATGATCTGTTAAATGCAATTAATCATGTTAATGCTCAATGTGTATTTATTCTGCCCAATAACGGCAATGTAATCTTTGCTGCCAATCAGGCAGCTGAGCTTTCAAAGAAAGAAGTACGTGTAATCCCTACTAAAAATGTTGCAATGGGAATTGCCGCTGCAATTGCATTCCAATCCGAACTGAATGCAGATGACAATATGCAGCGGATGAATGAAGCGGCACAACATGTTAAAACCGCTATGGTTACATATGCCATCCGTGACAGTGAATATAACGGAATTGCTATCAAACAGGGAGATATCATCGGTTTGCATAACGGCCAGATTGAATTCTCCGGGAAATCCGTACATGATGTAGTTCTCGAGATGATGAAAAAAATCATTACCGATGAAGACGAACTCATCACAATTTATTATGGTGCCGACATCCAGGAAAGCGATGCCCAATCTATCACCAGTGAAATTGAGAATCAGTATGATTACTGTGATGTTGAATGCCATAACGGCGGTCAACCATTATATTATTATCTGATTTCTGTGGAGTAACGGATGGATTTGACACAGATTGAAGGAATCGGTCCTGTCCGAGCAGAGTCATTACGCGCAATGGGGATCTTCTCATTGCGCGATTTGCTGTTTATGCTTCCGGTCCGTTATGATGATTATACCAGGCTTTTTCCCTGCAACACGCGACAGGAAGGCAATATCCTTGTTTCCGGCACAGTGACGTCACCTCCAAAGCTCTCTGTGTTTCATGGAATAAAAAAAGTTACATCCACAATCTCAGACAATTTCGGTAAGATGCCGGTATGCTGGTATAATGAACCATGGATGGTTAACCAGATTCATGAAGGAGACCACCTTCGTCTCTTCGGCCGTTTATCAATCAAAAATAACCGGAGAACATTACAGAATCCCCGTATTGTTTCAGATGACGAGCATCTTTGCCCTGTTTACAGATCAATCAAAGGCTTTCCATCAAAATCATTCCGAAAACTGATACGTTCTGCGCTGGCAATGACAGATGAATGCTGCATTGAAACACTTCCGGCTGATTTCCGGGTTCGCTACCAATTGTGTGAATTGAATTATGCGATAAGTCAAGCTCATTTCCCGGATGACATGAACGCCCTGAGAATAGCCAGAAGGCGCTTGTCCTTTGAACAGATTCTGTTATATCTGATATATGTAAGTATAACAAAATCAGGAAAGCACTTAGCTGTACCATTTATCTTTCACAATGAATTGATGGATGAGTATTGGAACTCACTGGCCTTCTCTCCCACAAATGCCCAAAGACGTGTCCTGAGCGATATCGCTTCTGATCTAAAGAAAGATACTGCGATGAGCAGACTCTTGCAGGGAGATGTGGGTTCTGGTAAGACAGCGGTTGCCTTTGGAGCCATTTTCCTGACTGTACAATCAGGTTTTCAGGCAGCTATGATGGCACCAACCGAAATTCTTGCCAGACAGCACTATGAAAACGCCAGAAAGGTTCTGGAACCACTCGGTATCAGATGCAGATTACTTACCGGAAGTACAAAAACAAAAGAAAGAAAGGAAATTCTAAAAGAGCTGTCAAACAATACTTGTCAGGTTGTTTTCGGCACGCATGCACTGATAAGCAAAGATGTCAGTTATTCACGTCTTGGTTTGGCCATCACTGACGAACAACATCGCTTTGGAGTAAATCAAAGAAGTTTATTGCAGGAAAAAGGAACAGATAACCAACGTTCCCCCCATGTATTGGTCATGTCAGCCACTCCAATACCCAGATCCCTTGCTCTGATTTTATACGGTGATCTTGATATATCCATAATTGATGAACTTCCTGCCGGTCGGATCCCGGTAAAAACCAGGCTTGTTCCGGAACACAAACGGCAAGACATGTATTTATTTGTTCGCGAACAAGTATCAAAGGGAAAACAGGCCTATATTGTCTGTCCGCTTGTCGATGAATCAGATTCCGATAATGATCTTCATAGTGCAAAATCTCTTTTTGAGAATTTAAAAAACAATGAGCTGAAAGATTTACGAATCGGGCTCACATGGGGAGCACAGAGACCGGATGAAAAAGAAAAAACACTTGAAGATTTCTCTGCCGGGAAATATGATGTCCTGGTTTCCACCACTGTGATCGAAGTCGGTGTAAACAATCCCAATGCAACAATTATGATTATAGAAAATGCTGAAAGATATGGCTTAAGCCAACTGCATCAATTGCGCGGAAGAGTAGGTCGTGGCGATCTGGAAAGCTGGTGCTTTCTGCTCTCTGATGCTTCAGACAAACTGAAGGTGTTGTGCTCAACAAATGACGGTTTCATTATTTCTCAAAAAGATCTTGAACTCCGAGGTCCGGGTGATCTGATTGGAACGAGGCAATCAGGTGAACCAGGCGCAGCTTTTCTCTATGGAGATATTCGTCTTCTTGATGAGGTTACAAGATGCGTTCAGGATTTGCACAGGGATCCGAGCCTGAAAAAAGCTCTTGAAATTATTGAAAAGTCAGCTTCAGCATATTTTGCCGAAAGCGGACATTCTGTGGCACTGAATTGATTTTTCAGTCATCCATCAGCTCAACAAGAATGCTGTTTTGTATATCGAAGCCCCGGCGTGTCAATTTCCAGGCATGACCAGAATGAATAAGAAATCCTTGCGATTCAAGATTTCTGAGCTTTTCACCGTAGACGTTTTCAAGTTGTATACCATGAAGTTTCACAAATTCGGTTTCGTCAACCCCTTCGTTCATTCTTAATGCCAGCATCAGCGTTTCAAAGCGGGATTCAGCAGGCAGAACCAATGTTTCTTCATCCGGCTTATCATTACTGTTTATCATTTTTTCATAGACTGAAAAATCGTTGGGATTTGTACAGCGTCTGCAGATCATTCCTTCATTCCCGCATTGAATGATTTCCATAGAAGCCGCCGATATGCCGAAACCTACATAAGGAACTTGTTTCCAGTAACCGATGTTATGAAGACATTCAAAACCGGGTCTGGCAAAGTTGGACACTTCATACTGCATTATTCCATGTCTTGTTAATTCAGATATAGCTGTATCGTACATCTCTCTTTCAAGATCCGGATCAGGAAGCATCAAAACACCGGATTTCAGGTCTCTGTTCAACGGTGTATTTTCTTCGGGAATCAAGCCGTATGTGCTGATATGAACCGGATCAAGTTCCATTGCAGCTTTTATTGTTTCTTTCCACATATTCAAGGTCTGTCCGGGAATACCGAAAATCAGATCAATATTAATGTTCTTTATACCAAATTGACGGGCAAGTTTTACAGAAGCAACAACATCATTATATTTGTGAATTCTTCCGAGCATTCCAAGAATTTCAGGTTGATATGCCTGCATTCCAAGTGATAAACGATTCATGCCGGAATTAACCGCTGCTGACAACCATTGTTTTGTAACGGTTCCCGGATTTGCCTCAATCGTGAATTCTTTCACTTTCTCAGCCGGCAATCTGCTGAACAGGCCGCCGGTAAGATGTGTCAGTTGTTCAGGTGTCAGAAGGGAAGGTGTACCTCCACCGATGAATATCGTCCGAATATCATCTTTAAACTCTTTTTTCCTGTTATCGGCTTCTTTCAAAAGGAGCTCGACGTATTTTTCTTTTTCAAATTCCTGTCCTGCAAAAGAAACAAATGCGCAATATCGGCATTTTTGTTTGCAGAATGGGATATGAACATAGAGTTCCATTGATTTTCCCTCAAAGTCATTTCAGTCTGAGAATGCTCCATGGCAAGATTGACTATTTCTATATTTCGAAAAACAGCATATCTGACGGTATAAGCCGTACCTCCGCGAAGAGAAAAAAGATAGCAAATACATAATGAGGAATGATCTATCATATATCTGTTTCGGGTCTGCATACATCCCTGATAATATGCAGGAGATAATACGATTACATCATCAGCCTGCCCCCTGATTTTCCGATATAATATCTGGTCCTCCTTGTTCCAGTGTAAATCCTGGTTTTCGCAGGGAATAACCAGAACAAGCCGCATGTCAGGATATTTGTTTCGAAAAAATAATATCCGGCTCGCTGCCAAAGTATCAAATCCGAGTGCGCCGCCGCAAAGGAATTGCCGATAACCATGCTTATATGCTTCAACGACCGCCTGATCAATCAATTGTGAAAGTTCATCCATTTTATGCTGTAATAAATGACGATGCCCGGTAAAGCAAGCCGTTTTTATGCTCATGAATCCATTTTAAGCACAGCCAGAAAAGCTTCGCTTGGAACCTGAACAGTGCCAAACTGGCGCATGCGCTTTTTCCCTTCCTTTTGTTTTTCCAGCAGTTTTTTCTTTCTTGTAATATCACCGCCGTAACATTTGGCAAGAACATCCTTGCGCATTGCTTTTACAGTCTCCCGCGCGATCACTTTTCCTCCGATTGCAGCCTGAATCGGGATTTCGAACATCTGGCGAGGAATCACATCTTTCAATTTTTCGGCAATACCACGTCCACGAGCATATGCTTTCTCACGATGAACAATAATAGAGAATGCATCGCATATATCGCCGTTAAGAAGAATATCCATTTTCACAAGATCGCTTGGACGATAGTCCTTAAGTTCATAATCAAAGGAAGCATAACCGCGGCTGCGGCTTTTTATTTGATCGAAGAAATCGTAGATAATTTCGTTCAGTGGCATATCGTAATTCAGTTTCACACGATTTCCTTCATACTGCATATCTATAAATACTCCGCGTTTATCCTGACATAATTCCATCAGAGTACCCACGTATTCCTGCGGTGAATAAATTGTTGCGTGAACAAAAGGTTCCTCCATTGAAGCGATCTCGCCGACAGGGGGCAAATTAGTAGGATTGTCAATCATCAACTCCGTACCGTTTGTTTTATGGACTTTATAGATAACGCTTGGCGCAGTCGTAACCAAATTAAGATCAAATTCTCGCTCCAGTCTGGTTGTCATGATATCCATATGAAGCAACCCTAAAAAACCGCAGCGGAATCCATATCCCAAAGCAACCGAAGTCTCGGGTTCAAAAGAGAGTGAAGCATCATTCATACGCAGCTTTTCAAGAGCATCTTTCAGTGCAGGATAATCAGCACCATCAGCGGGATAAATCCCGCAGTAAACCATTGGTGTAACATGACGATATCCAGGCAGCGGTTCTGAAGCCGGGTTTTCAGCATTTGTAATTGTATCACCGACACGTGTATCCCGTACGTCCTTGATAGATGCAGAAACGTATCCTACGTCGCCTGCTTTTAATTCATTACAGGGTTTATATCCCGGATCAAAAATACCGACCTCAACAACGTCAAATTCACTTCCGGTGGCCATCAGTTTCATTTTCATGCCGGCACGAATGGTTCCTTCCTTGACACGAATGAAACAGATAGCTCCCCGATAATTATCGTAAAATGCATCAAAAATCAACGCCTGCAGAGGCGCTTCGGGATCTCCTTCCGGAGCAGGAATATGCTGAACAATCGCTTCAAGCACGTCATCGACATTTAAACCCGTTTTTGCAGATATACAGGGTGCGAAGCTTGCATCCAGTCCAATCACATCTTCGATCTCCTTTCGCACTTCTTCAGGACGCGCAGAAGGAAGATCTATCTTGTTGATAACCGGTATGGTCTCTAGATTATGCTCAAGCGCCATATAAACATTTGCAAGTGTCTGTGCTTCAATTCCCTGTGTCGCATCAACGACCAGCAGTGCACCTTCACAAGCTGCAAGCGCACGGCTGACTTCATATGTAAAATCAACATGACCTGGTGTATCTATCAGATTCAATGTATAATCGTTTCCATCTTTAGCCCGATAGATCATATGAACAGCTTTACTTTTGATTGTTATTCCTCTTTCACGTTCAAGCTCCATACTGTCCAGAATCTGGTCTACCATTTCCCGATGTTCAAAAACACCTGTTCTTTCCAGAATTCTGTCCGCCAGTGTGCTTTTTCCGTGATCGATATGTGCCACAATGCAAAAATTGCGGATCCTGTTCATTTCATTGCTCATGAGTTCCTCCGGTTATTTGGAATGACTTCCCAGTTTATTTTCTGTTCCATTCAGTAATCTGCTGATATTGGCATGATGGCGTAAAACGCACATAATCATAAGCATACATGCCCACAGGATGATCCACAGATTTCCATTGCTGAAAAAGACTGAAGCAATTGCAAAAGAAACGACCATGAAAAGGCTGCCAAGTGAGATATAGCGAAAAGCAGCTATTAATGCGACCGTACCGGCTATGCAAAAAAGAGCAGGAATCGGGAAGCAGTACAACATGACACCCGCCGTCGTTGCCACACCTTTTCCGCCTTTAAAGCCAAAGAAAACAGGCCAGTTATGTCCGACGACACAACATAAGCCGGCCGGAAGTGCCGCCATATGGTCGCCTGTAAGCAATTCAGCGATCAGGCATGAAAACACTCCTTTAAGTGCATCTGCAAAAAAAGTGATCAGGCCGTATTTCCAGCCCATTGTGCGCTGTACATTGCTCGCTCCCGTATTTTTACTGCCAACAGTTCTCAGGTCAGGTCCTTTTGCGATCTTTGACACAAGAATTCCGGAAGAGACAGAACCCAAAAGATACGAAATAATACAGGAAAAAACAAGCATAGGAATATTGTTCATGCAAATCAGACCTCCTTCTTCTTTTCACGGAGAATAAAACGAATCGGTGTCCCTGTAAAATCAAATGATTTACGGAAATAATTTTCCAGATAACGCTGATAGGAAAACTGCATAAGCTTTTCTTCATTGACAAAAAGAACAAATGACGGGGGTCTGATACCGCCCTGTGTAACATAATAAATTTTGAGCCGTTTGCCACCCTGTATCGGAGGCTGCAGGTCTGTGACTGCATCATTGACGATATCGTTCAGAATACCTGTTGTGATCCTCTTTCCGGCGGTTTCATATACTTCTTTTACCTTGGAAAGTACATTGTCCACTCGCTGACCTGATTTTGCAGAAATGAAAAGAATCGGTGCATAGGTCATAAATTTCAGATCGTCAAGGATTTTCTTTTTATATTTTTCGTAGGTACCAGTTTCTTTTTCAAGCATATCCCACTTATTCACAATCACGATTGCCGCTTTTCCTTCATCATGGATCAAACCGGCAATTTTCGTATCCTGCTCGGTCACACCGTCATTTGCATCAATCAGCAACAGTGCAACATCGCAGCGGCGAATCGCCGCGATTGAACGCAGTACGCTGTATCTTTCAAGTGATTCTTCTTCGATGGCTCTTTTTCTTCTGATCCCTGCTGTATCAATGATATTGTAAGCATTCCCGTCTGAATCTGTATAGAGAGAGTCAATCGCATCTCTTGTTGTACCGGCAATGTCGGATACCATTGTCCGCTTTTCACCAAGAAGCCTGTTTGTCAATGAGCTCTTTCCGACATTCGGCCGGCCGACAATCGCAAGCTGAATCGGCTGAATTACAGGTTTGTCCGACTCATTTTCATCAGGAAGCAAACTGATAATTTTATCGAGAAGATCTCCAAATCCAAGCATATTTACACTACTGATCCCAATCGGATCACCAAGGCCAAGCTCGTAAAATTCATATAGACTGTCATCCAATCCCATATAATCAACTTTGTTAACAACCAGCAGCACAGGTTTTTTTGTTTTACGAAGTAAATTGGCGACATCCTTGTCGTCTTCTGTCAGACCATCTCTTGCGTCGGTAAAAAAGCAAATAACATCTGCCAGTTCCATAGCAATTTCAGCTTGTTCTCTCATTTGACTCAGCAGTTCGTCATCACTATTCGGATCGATTCCGCCGGTGTCGATCAGGGTAAATTCACGCCCAAGCCATTCAGCATCAGCCGTGATTCTGTCCCTTGTAACGCCGGGTGTATCTTCAACAATGCTGATCCGTTTTCCTGATATCTTGTTAAAGAAGGTGGATTTTCCTACATTCGGACGCCCCACGACAGCAACAAACGGTTTAGCCATTTTCATCCTCCAGTTTCCATAATGCTCGGATCAGGGATTCACCATTGTTTGGGATAACTCTGACAGGACATCCGAGTGCATTACAAACCTCCTCCAGTGTCATGTCATCCAGAAAACGGTTGGTATTCTCACGAAGCATTGTATCACAGATCAGGATTTCGTCGCATTTTATGCCTTGCAACGCACTGATCAGATCCCTGCCAACTATCAATCCGGTAACGGTGATTGTCTCGCCGAAAAAATTGTTTTTTACTGCAATTACCTGAATATCCGTTCCTTCCGGTGTATAACGATTTACGAGATCCTGGATGAAAGGTCTGGCGGAAACACCGGTTGGAATCAGAATTCTACGTCCGGAAGGCTTCTTTGAAATATTTTCAAGAATAAGATCTTCCGCAGCTTCCCGGCATTCCTGATCCAGCAGACGAAGCATCCCGACCCCATTTTCAATCTGAGGATAATCTTCATATTCATTTGCTTCCGGAAGCGGCTGGTGGCAGATACAGTAAAATTCATCGGAAGGAAAAACGAATCTAGTACCCAGTTCTTTCAGGAAACGTTCCTGACAGGAATGAATCATTTCAAGCATTGAAGCGGCTGATACAGCATTAAAACGTCTTAATTTCGTCAAGCCTTCCCGATGCATTGTCAACCCTACGGGAACAATCGCAAGCGATCTTGCAGCAGGCCAAAGCGAGGCAAGGTCATCAATGGATCGACTGAGAATATCCCCATCATTGATATCGGGACATAACACGATCTGACAGTGAAACTCCAGGCCGTTATCTTTCAGCTTCTTCAGCCTTTCCATTAAATTTCTGGCTTTCGGGTTTCTCAGCATCCTGCATCGGACTTCAGGATCTGTCGCATGAACCGAAATATAAAGAGGGGATGCTTTTCTGCGGAGAATTCTCTGAAACTCTTGCTCGGTAACGTTGGTCAGCGTAACATAATTACCCATCATCAGACTATGTCGCCAATCATCATCCTTGACATAGAGCGAGCTTCGCATTCCCTGCGGCAGCTGATCAACAAAGCAGAACAGGCAGTGATTGCAACAATGGCGTGGTTTCATAATCTGTGTTTCGTCAAGGCAAAGACCAAGCGGCTCCCATTCTTCCTTGATAATATGCAGTTCACGTATCATTGTTCCGTTGTCCACCGAAACCGAAAGATTTTCATTTGCTGTCAAGGCCTGATAATCAATCTCGTCGTAAATTTCTTCACCATTGATCGAAAGGATCCGTTCTTCTTTCCTGATCCCGGCCAGATCGGCAGGGGAACCGGACGTAACAGACAGGATCCTGACAGCCAATGTAAACACCTCCTCAACAATATCCCAGTTTATTATGCTTTCTGAATGCTCCGTTGTCAAGAAAACATGGATACATGCTTGTATTTTACCTATGATAATGTTATGATTTCCAAGTAGAAAAGGGATAGGATGAAAGGGTTTCATCATGGCTCAAGCGAATGATATCGGAATCGATCTCGGCACGTCAAATGTTGTAATCTACATGAAAGGAAGCGGAATTGTTTTCCGTGAGCCCGCAGTTGTCGCTATCGACAGAGAAACCAGAAGCATCATCGCGTTCGGGCTGGAGGCATACCGAATGATTGGCAGAACCCCCGCCAATGTCAATGTGATTCGTCCACTTGCTCAAGGTGAGATGTTTGATTTTGATCTGGCGAGTGCTATGCTTCGTTTTTTTGTTTCCTCTGTTATCGGCAAACGTCTGATTTCTAGGCCAAGGGCTGTAATGGCAGTTCCTTCCGGAGTTAAAGATATTGAAAAAAAGGCTCTTATAAGCGCAATGTTCGATGCTGGTGTACGGCGGACACAGCTGCTTGATAAAAATATTGCCGCAGCTCTCGGCGCGCAGCTTAATTTTCTCGGACCTTACGGAAGCATGGTTGTAGATATCAGCGCAGGCTGTACAGATCTCGCGGTCCTATATAACGGATCAATTTCCGTGATCAGTTCCGTTCATATCGGCGGCGATCATTTTGATGAAGCAATTATCCGCTATCTTAGGAAAAAGTATAATATGCTTATTGGAGAGCGGACTGCCGAGCAGATCAAGATCACGCTGGGCGGAGCAATCCGTCGTGATCCGCGGGTTGAGATGGATATTACAGGCAGAAATCTGATTTCCGGTCTCCCGAAGACTATGTCCGTTGAATCTGATGAGATTTATGAAGCGATTCTTGACCAAGTGAATGACTTGATCGAAGCCGTCCAGGTTGTAATCGAAAAAACGCCCCCCCAGCTTGCATCCGACATATTTGACGGAGGTGTTACGCTGACAGGAGGCGGTGCTGCATTGTATGGTCTTGCCGAAGCAATCGGATCTGTTCTGAATATTCCATGCCGGGTAGCCGAAGATGCTAAGGATTGTGTTGTCTTAGGCTGTGCAAAAATCCTGACCGATCCTTCGGGAATGCGTCATCTTCTTACTGTTTAACACCTCCCGCAGTGTCAATTCCGGCTGCACCAATCAGTCCAAGCCGCTGAGCAGCTTCTTCACGCATACGGTATTTCAGTATTTTTCCTGCAGCATTCATCGGGAATGAATCAACAAATTCAATATACTGCGGTACCTTATGCCGGGCCATATGTGATTTGATATATTCGGTCATCTCTTCTTTTGTTGCCTGCATGTCTTTCTTCAGGATAATACAGGCCATAACCGCTTCTCCGTATTTGGCATCAGGCACACCGATTACCTGAACATCTGCAACCGACGGATGCGTATAAATGAATTCTTCTATCTCCTTCGGATAGATATTTTCGCCTCCACGTATAATCATATCTTTCAGTCTGCCTGTGATCAGATAAGTTCCGTCAGTATTTCTACGTGCAAGGTCACCTGAATGCAGCCACCCATCTCCGTCTATAGCTGAATTGGTGGCGTCCGGCATTTTATAATATCCTTTCATAATATTATAACCACGGGAGCAGAATTCACCATCCTGGCCGTCCGGAAGATCTTTACCCGTTTCCGGGTCAATTATTTTTGTTTGAACATGCGGGAATGAATATCCCACAGTTTCCGTTCTAAGTTCCAGAGAATCTGTCCAGGCAGACATTGTGCTTCCGGGAGATGATTCTGTCTGACCATATACACTTACGATTCCCCGCATGTTCATTTCATCAGGCTGTGCTGCGCGCTTCATCAGTTCCGGCGGACATCCTGAACCAGCCATGATACCTGTTCTCATGTAAGAAAAATCTGTTTTTCTGTAATCTTCATGATTAAACATGGCGATGAACATTGTCGGGACACCATTGAAACAGGTAATCCTTTCCTGGTTGATACATGCGAGTGAGTTTTTTGCAGAAAAGTATGGAAGGGGACAAAGTGTCGTTCCGTGTGTTATGGATGCTGTCATTGAAAGAACCATCCCGAAGCAATGGAACATCGGTACCTGAATCATCATTCGATCTGCAGTTGAAAGTCCCATTCTGTCACCGATACATTTTCCGTCGTTGATCACGTTGTAATGTGTCAACATAACTCCTTTGGGGAAACCTGTCGTGCCGGAAGTATACTGCATATTGCAGACATCATCAGGCTGAACATGCTGTGCCATACTCTCAAGTTTTTCCCGAGAAACGGAATCAGCGCGTTTCATAGCTTCTTCAAATGTCAGACAGCCTTGCTGAACATATCCGACAGTGATCACATTACGAAGAAAAGGCAGTTTTTTGCAATGAAGCGGTTCACCTGCCCTGGAAGCAGCTATTTCCGGACACAGTTCATTAATAATGGAACGGTAATTACTGTCAAGCGCACTTTCGATCATAACAAGTGTATGGGTATCACTCTGACGCAGAAGATATTCCGCTTCATGGATTTTATATGCCGTGTTGACTGTAACAAGAACCGCTCCGATTTTTGTGGTAGCCCAGAAAGTGATATACCACGCCGGAACATTTGTCGCCCATATTGCTACCTTATTTCCGGCCCGGACACCCATCGAGATCAGAGCCCTTGCAAAGCGGTCCACATCTTCCCTGAATTCTTCATATGTACGTGTATAATCCAAAGTTGTGTATTTGAATGCATACTGATCAGGGAATTCTTCAACAAGTTTGTCAAGAACATTTCCAAAAGTCATATCAATCAGTTCATCTTTTTTCCATATATATTTTCCTGTACCATCATGATTGAAGTAAAGACTTTTCTTTTTACCTCTGGGATTTTCAAAACGGTTCATATAGTTGATAAAATGGGAAAAAATGATTTCTCTGTCCGGAATATCCGGCATCCATTCCGGTTTCCATTCCAGGGAGATATAACCGTTATAATCTATAGATGAAAGTGCATTCATCATTTCGAGAACAGGAAGCGTTCCTTCACCAATCAGATTGTAAGAAAGATCATCATTGGAATCCCGCAGATGAACATGCCGGACATAACCTCCGAGATTCCGGATCGTCTGATCAGGCATCTCAGAAAAATCTCTTACGGGGTGATGCATATCCCACAATGCAGCCAGTTCGTCGCATGCATAATCATCCATGAGTTTTCTCAGGCGATTCGTATCCGCATAAATCCCGACGGTTTTGATCAGGATGCAGACATTCTCTTCAGCCGCTGTTTCCAGAAGCTTGTTCAGATTATTTCTAACCACGTTTTCCCTGTCTCTCAACGAGCAAAAAGCAACATAAGGGACCTTCATGGCAGCAGCTGTCTTTATGACCAGAAGTGCTTTGTCCAACGGTTCATTCTCAAAGGAAAGATCAATATATGTGTCAAAACACGGAATGGTCAGACCGGATTTCCTGAGTGCACGCATCGTTTCATTCTGCATGAAAGGATGAAAAGCACCGCCTTTTCCTGACAGGGAAGGATAATCCTGAATATTGTATGGTTCAATCCCGAGGAAGCCCATCTCTTCCGCATCCCGAACCTGTTCTTCCCAGCTTAGACTGTTCCAGCCTCGCGTTGAAAAAGAGAGATTCATGCTTCTTCCTCCTCATATACAATCTTGTTAACAGCATTAATATATGCCATAATGCCTGCACCAACAATATCCGTTGAAATACCTCTGCCGGAATAAAGTTTCCCCTCGTGGCGAAGTTTTACAATGGTTTCACCCATTGCTTCACGTCCTTCAGTTACGGACTGAATCTGGAAATCATCCAATTCATAGTGGCGACCCGTTGCCATTTCGATCGAATTGAAAGCAGCATCAATCGCACCATCACCGGAAGCAATACCCTCAATTTCCTGATTGTGATACATCAGTTTCATATGAGACATGGCTCCGATCGTATTGCCTGTGTTAATTACATATTGAATGCTGTGATAAGCGGGAGGTACCTGCATTGCTTCAGCCGCAATAATCGCATCAAGTTCTTTCAATGAAATGGTTTCCTTTTTTTCAACCGTACGGATGAAAACATTCCAGACTTTCTGCTGATCTTCAACCCCAAGGTCAAATCCCAATTTTTCTGCCGCCATGATGACAGTTTCAAATGAATCATGAATACTTAAAACGATATCCGAATCATGGGCCGAAAGTGAATCTGAAAAAACAATAGAACGGTTCTTTTCAGCGCTGCAAATCTGATCAACCTGACTTGTAATCCGGTTGATTTGTTCGTTTTCAACCGTACATTTTGCTTTTGCCAACGCACCTTTGATATTCAGGATCCTGACAATATCAGCCAAAGATATAGCGTTACCCCGGTATGCCGTTGTCTTCAGCATCCCGACGCCAACTGACACAGCAGCAAAAGCGCATGCATCAGCAAGATTCAACTCTCCGGAGCAATGAAATCCAACTGTCAGACTTCTCAATTCTGGTACATCCTTAAACAAATCTGTCAGGAATATGGTTGCCTCATCCGGTGTAAGCACACCGGCAGTATCACAAAGCGTAATCGTTTTCGCACCGGCTTTAACAGCAACCAAAATAATTTTACGGAGAAATTCAGGATCGCTTCTTGTCGCATCTGCGGCAATAAACTCAACATCATCCGTCAACGCTCTGCACTCGCTTATACGGTTTTCCACAGCGGCTGTCAATCCTGCCGCTTTCAAATGAAGCATATATTCCATCTGAACAGAACTGACCGGCGCTACTACCTGCAGACGCGCCTTTTGAGCTTCTTTCAACGCTTCCCAAGTCAGTTGTACGGAATCCGCATCCGTCAGACTCACAGGAACAGCAACAACTGCCCGCTGAACAGCCGAGCAAATGGACTTAATTAATAGCCTGTCAATCTTTTTTTGTCTGATTTCACATAAATCAATTGCTGACACACCAAGCCTGTCAATTAACCTGCATAATTCTATTTTTTCTCTGAAGCTCAGCTCAATATGATTTGCTGCGTCAAGCAGCGTACAATCGCAGATCATAATTTCTTTTTGCCGGTCCATAGCGTTTGTTTCCTCCTTCAATTAAAAACCCTGAAGCCGAAGCCTCAGGGACGAAATCTTTCCGCGGTACCACCCTAATTACTCTGATCACAAAGTCTCTCTCGAACTCAAACAAGTTCACAGCCGGTTACGGGGCACCCGTATTCCATTACTGACTCTTCGCGTTCATGGAATCAACTCCGGAAGCAGTAGCCTTTTACTCCGCACTGCCTTGCAGCAACCGGCAGCTCTCTGCAGCTTCTGTAAAAGGGTTATCGACCATCATCGTCTTTCACAGTATGAAATTATGTGGATATTATCATATTAATCCTTGTGTGTCAACGGTAATTATAGTAAAATACGAGGAGTATACAGTACCCGGAAAGGAAGGAAGCAGGAAATTTTGACGGAAGATCTTGATCTGGAATTATCAGCTGATTCTATGGAGGCTTATGTTTCCCTTTTCGGTCTGAACGACCGAAATATCGCTCTGATTGAACAGGAATGCAATGTTTCTGTTGCCCTTCGACGAAACCACCTTGTTATTACCGGTGAAAACAAAGATGTCGAACTCGCGCACCTTACGATTATGCATCTGCTTGATCTGATCAAAAGAAATGAATCTGTCGACCGTGTCAGAATCAGATATACGATTTCGATGCTCCGTGAAGGCAACAAAGACTTGTCCAGTGAAAACCTCAGGCGTGTTATTGCCGTTACTCACAGAGGAAAAGAAATCACCTGCAAAACTATCGGTCAACGGCTCTATGTTGATACAATTCGTGATCATGTATTAACCTTCGCCGTTGGTCCGGCCGGAACCGGAAAGACATATCTTGCAATGGCTTTGGCTGTTATGGCGTTGAAGAGCAAGGAAGTTGAGCGCATCATTCTGACAAGACCTGCTGTTGAAGCCGGAGAAAAGCTCGGTTTCCTGCCGGGAGATCTGACACAGAAGGTTGATCCCTATCTGCGGCCTTTGTATGACGCAATGTATGATTTCATGGGAGCAGATTCATATACGAAGCTGATTGAACGCGGCATCGTTGAAGTCGCACCGCTTGCTTATATGCGCGGTCGCACCCTGTCAGACGCCTTTATCATTCTCGATGAAGCACAGAACACTACATCCGAACAAATGAAAATGTTTCTTACACGTATGGGTTTTCGCTCCCGTGTCGTTGTCACGGGCGATATCACTCAGACGGATCTGCCTTCCGGAAAAACATCGGGACTTGCTGAAGCGGTAAGATTGCTTCGGAATATCCCGGGAATCGGTATCGTGGAATTGTCCGGAAAGGATATTGTACGTCACGAACTCGTTCAGCAGATCGTCGAAGCTTACGATGCGGCTGATAAACTCAGACAGTCAGCCGGAAAGGACAAATCATGATGTTTCAACTTTCAGGGGATAAACAGATCGGTGGGGAAGTCAAAAAAAATCGTATAAAAACCCGGCTTCATTCTTCATCCAGCAAATGTATTCTTCTGCTCATCGGAACCTTTCTGATTCTGGTGATACTATTCTTTCTTGTCTGCGCACCGCGAAAATATGATCTCAGTGTTGGATCGATCTCCCATGTGACGGTTGATGCGACCAAAGAAGTTATTGATGAGGTCACTACTGAAGAAAAGAGAGCAGCAGCCGAAGCGACCGTAGAACCGACATACCGCTTTCAGCAGGGGGTAAAAGAAGAAGTACTCTCATCCCTTGAAGACACGTTCAATGAACTCCGGACGATCCAGCAATATGGTGTTACACTTAAGAAAGATGATTCCGTTCACAGCTATTACCGGTCTTTTTCAGAGGAAGAGATCGATTATGCCCTGAGCCTGGTCAATGCCCTTTCCCTCAGCAGATCACAGATCACTACCTTGCTTCGTGTCGATACAAACGTATTTGACGATATGGTCAATATTGTCAGCGTGGCAGTGGAAAATGCGATGAATTCAACAATCCGTGAAGGTCAGGTCAGTCAGGCCATCATGACTATTCAGCAGATCGTGGGTTATAAAGTCGATGTATCCCTTACACAAACAATTCTTCCCGCTGTACTGCGTACCTGCATAAAGCCCAATATGATCATTGATCAGGAAGCAACGGATGAAGCAATCAGAAAAGCCAGGGAAGCTGTCGAACCCGTTATTATTTCGCAGGGACAAAACGTTATCCGGGAAGGTGACAGGATCAGTCAAAGCCAGCTTGAGATCATGCGGAGCCTCGGTTTGCTGAATGACGATCATTATGATTATTCTGTATATGGCGGTGCATTGATTAATATCCTCCTGGCAATGTTTTCTATGATCATGCTGCTGCGTCTGCTGCTGAAACAATATCTTTCACAGACAAGACCTCTTCTTGTAATTCTGTTGATTCTTCTTCTTTGTGTTTCTTTTGCAGTGATCTCTAATCTGCTCCCCAGTTTGTATATTTTCCCCGTTACACTGGGCGCGATCCTGGGCACTGTTCTGCTTGGATACAGGGCGGGGCTTTGCCTGACAATCCCACTCGCACTGCTTTTTGCCGGCCTGACCAGTTGCAGCAGTTCGACCTCATTTTATGATGTTGTGCTGATCATGGCTAATACACTGTCTTCCAGTGTTGCCACCATCTGGTTCCTGAAAGGGCGCCCTCAGCGTGTACGTGTGCTTTTAGCAGGATTGATCACAGCATTCTTCAACATTCTGATGATTATCGGCATCAAACTTCTCACTTCAGCCGAAACACTGGATATGATCCAGGCCGGTTCATGGGCAATAGGCGGCGGATTACTAAGCGGCGCGCTTGCTGTTGCGCTTCAGCCGGCTTTTGAAGGTATTTTCCATCTGGCTACTCCAAGCAGGCTCCTTGAAATCACAAATCCGAATCACCCGCTTATGAAGCGCCTGATGATTGAGGCCCCTGGTACCTATCATCATTCTATTATTGTTGCGAATCTTGCTGAAGCCGCTGCCGACAAAATCGGTGCCAACTCTTTTCTTGCAAGGGCCGGCGCTTATTATCATGATATCGGCAAACTGAAGAGACCCGGTTACTTTAGTGAGAATCAGCACGGAACCAATCCGCATGCAAATACCGATCCATATGTTTCCGCCGCGATTCTTACCGCGCATACCCGGGACGGCGTGCTTCTCGCCCAGAAAGAGCATCTTCCTCCTGAAGTTCAGGATATAATCCTCCAGCATCACGGGGTGACACCGGTTATGTTCTTTTATCATAAAGCACTTCAACTTGCCGGGGGACAACACGTTGACATCAACGACTTCCGATACACCGGTCCCAAGCCTCAGACAAAAGAAGCTTCCATCGTTATGCTTGCCGATACGATTGAGGCCGCTGTACGTTCCATGAAAGATCCGACACCAAAAGCTATCGACCAGTTTATTGAACGCTTAATCCGCGGCAAACTGGAAGACGGGCAGTTATCGGATTGTGAATTGTCCCTGAGAGATATCGATCAAATCTGCGAAGCATTTTCCGGAATTCTCAAAGGCGTATATCATGAACGGATTGAATACCCGAAGGTTTCCCAGTATATCTCGGATAAACAAAACGCTGTTGCCGTAACCGCCGATCCCGCTCCCTCAGATAAAAACAGTAAAGCTGAAACCATTCAGTATTCTTCCACAGAACATAATAAAACGCTGCATGATAACCCTGAAGCTACGCCGCCTGAAACTGCACCCGTTTCTGCAGAATCTGAGGATGAAGAAAGCAGTATAAAAGAAACACCGGAGCAGAAAAATGAAGATTGACTGGGACAACGAAGATCTCCTTGATTATGCTATCCGTAAACAGATGTCCATTGCGGCCGAAAAAGCCGTTCTATGTGAAGGCATCCGTTCGGAATGCGCTATTCATGTATGCCTGTGCGATGATGATATGATTACGGATATCAATCAGAAATATCGCGGTATTTCCTCTTCGACTGACGTTCTTTCTTTTCCGTCTGTGGACTATCCTCCCGGACATACCGCTTCACAATGCGAGCACAGGCTTCGGATGGAATATGATGATGAAAGTGGAGCTTGCTTTCTCGGAGATATCATTATTTCGGTTCCGCATGTGAAAAAACAAGCAGCCGAATACGGTCACACGGAGCTTCGTGAGGCCTGTTATCTGTTGATCCATGGTGTCTGTCATCTTATGGGTTACGATCATATCGATCCTAAAGATAAGGAGAATATGAGAAAAATGGAAGAGGAAATCCTTACAGCTTTATCCATTACCCGTGATTCCGACAATACGTCTTCTGTCGAAAACACATTACTTTCACTTGCGCGGGAAGCTATGAAAAAAAGCTATTCACCATACTCATCCTATCCTGTAGGTGCGGCTCTGCATTGCATTGACGGCAGAATATTTACCGGCTGCAATATTGAAAATGCTTCTTTCGGACTTACAAACTGCGCTGAGCGGACTGCTATGTTTAAAGCAGTCAGTGAAGGAGCTCGCGGATTTGATATCATTGCCATCGCTGCGAACACAAAACCCTGGCCATGCGGAGCCTGCAGACAGGTGCTGAATGAATTTGCACCTGACATCCGGGTTCTAGTCACCTGGGACGGTCATGTAGAGGAAAAGCCATTACGTGATCTTTTACCGGAAGGCTTCGGTCCTGACAGCATGTAAATCTTTAATAGGAGACAAACCATGAGTGTGAAAGATAATCAGTTCCATTCCGGATTTATCACAATTGCCGGACGCCCCAATGTCGGCAAATCCTCATTAATGAATGCGATGATCGGTGAAAAAATCGCTATTGTATCAAACCGGCCTCAAACAACAAGGAGCAGAATTATGGGGGTCCTGAACCGTGAGACTTATCAGATGGTTTTTTTGGATACACCCGGCATTCATAATCCAAAGACACGTCTCGGCGAGTATATGATGCATTCCGTTCGTGACGCAATGGACGGTATGGACTGTGTATTGGCAATTCTGGATGTTTCCCGGATCACGGACAGTGATATTCGGATTATCTCTGAACTAAAAGGGAAGAAGGTACCTGTGATTCTGGCCCTGAATAAGATTGACCTGGTATCACCGGAAACCATTCTTGCTGTTACAGCGAGAGCAGCAGATTTCGGATATGATGAAATCGTACCGGTCAGTGCAAAAACAAAAAGCGGTCTGGATGAATTGGAAAAATGTCTTCAAAAGCATTTGCCCCAAGGACCAAAGTATTTCCCGGATGATATGATTACAGACCAACCTGAGCGTATTCTTTGCTCCGAAATTATTCGCGAGAAAGCACTCAGGCACCTGCACGACGAAGTTCCGCATGGAATCGGCGTAGAAATGATAAAAATCGAAGCTTTGAGCAATAAACTGACGGAGATCAATGCCACAATCTACTGTGAAAGGGAAGCACATAAAGGCATTATTATCGGTAAACACGGTTCCATGCTGCAGACTATTGGCTCGGAAGCACGTGAGGATATTGAAAGATTGCTTGATACGCATGTTAATCTGAAGCTTTGGGTAAAGGTTCGGCCGGATTGGCGCAATAATGCATCAGATCTGAAAAACCTCGGATATGAATCCCGCTGAAACTGGAACATCAGTTCCCCTTAAAAACCTGATAGATGCCGCATTTCAGATATTCTGTCTCGCGAGCATATGGAAGAATCGGATGATCTTTCCCTTGTGTCCTGAATTCAACCTGCCGCAATAATACATGAGCGTCATGGGCTGCATCCATCACCATGGCTTTAAATATTTCAGGCAGCACATGCTGACTGCATGAGCAGGTGATCAGGTATCCACCCGATTCAATCATCTTCATGGCACGAAGATTGATTTCTTTATATCCTCTTATCGCACTATCCACAGTTGAGCGTGTTTTGGTGAATGCGGGCGGATCAAGAATTATCACATCATACTTATTACCTGCCCGACTTTCTTCTGCAAGCAAATCAAATGCATTTGCCGTCACAAAGTTTACGCGGTTCTCCAGTCCGTTCAGTTTGGCGTTCTCTGCTGCGAAACTACATGCATATTCGCTGATATCGACGCCGATTACTTTCTTCGCTCCGAATTTTCCGGCATGAAGTGCGAACGATCCGGTATGCGTAAAACAATCCAATACGTTTTTCCCTCGGACAAAAGGGGCAATTGCAGCCCTGTTTTCTTTCTGATCAAGGAAAAAGCCTGTTTTCTGTCCTTCCTTAACGTCAACAAGAAAATGCACGCCGTTTTCCGTCATTTCAACTCGGTCCGGTACTTCACCATAGAGCAGTCCCGTGCACATTTCAAGCCCTTCAAGCTGTCTGACAGGTACATCGTTTCTTTCCCATATACCGCGCGGATTGATCTCAGATACAAGCGCGTCAACAATATCCTGTTTAAACCTTTCCATCCCTAAGGCCAGACACTGTAAAACCAGTATATCCCCGAAAGCATCAACAATCAGCGCCGGAAGCCTGTCGCTTTCAGCAAAGATCAGCCTGCAGCTTTCAAGATCCGCGAATGTTCTTCTGTATTCGACGGCTTCATGAACACGCCTGAAGATAAACTCACGGTCAACCGGTTCTTCTGAATAGGTCATGATTCGCAATGCAATCTGACTGTTCGGATTATAAAACCCTCTGGCAAGAAACCGACCTTTAGAAGACATGATATCAACAATATCCCCAGGTTCGCAGATTCCTTCAATCCGATCGATATCGCTTCTGAAAATCCATGGATGGAAAGTATATACGCGTTTTTCTTTTCCGGGTTTCAGGATGGCTTTTGTCATTATTCTGCATCCTCCGTGATCTTTTTAAAATATACAAGCCTGTCATCTCTTTTCCCATCCGAACATTCAAAAGCGTCCGGAACGGTTTCAACAAGTTGAAATCCGAGCTTTTCAAAAACGCGGATCATACGCCTGTTTTTCCCCATGGTATCGCCGATTATTATTTCCATACCATGCTCATCTCGGGCGATCTCCATCAATTTACTGATAGCCTCTGTCCCGATTCCTTTGTTTTTAACGCTGTCGTTCTGAAGGATGATTCCGAATTCGCATGAACGATTCTCATTGTCGATTCTTTTTAATTGCAGTGAGCCGACTGGCTCCTGATTCAGAAACGCACCATAGTGTGCATAATCAGGTCTGAAACCGCCGTGATTGTAGCGATAAGAGCGGGAAATCTGTTCATGATTATAGAAAAAAGGGGGAGCATCCATCATCGGATCCGGAATATACCCCTTGAAAAAAGTATGATACTCTTCTTCCTCAAAGGTTCTTACCACAAGCCTTTCCAAACCTTGACCGTCCTTTCTCTCAGGTTGTATAATTATCTTAAAAGGGGAGGAAGTAAAAAATGGGAAACAATCGTCCGTGCGTTCTATATGAAAGGGAATGTATCGGCTGCGGTGAATGCAACCGCTGCGATCTTAATCCGGAAAAAATCTGCGATAACTGTATGAAATGTGTTAATGGCAATGCAGAGTACCGCGGGATTGCCATTGACCGAATCATGCTCGAAAAGGAAGACTACCCGAACCCCTGATCAATTATATTATAAATATTCTCCTGATTATTTGCAAATCTGAATCAGAAAGGATGCTCTGTCATGAAGATTACTTTTCTCGGCGCTGCTCATCAGGTTACCGGAAGCCATACCCTTGTGGAATGGAGTGATAACCGTTTTTTCCTTGTTGATTACGGCATGGAGCAGGGGGAAAATGATTTTGAGATGGCTGACCTGCCCGTCAGTCCATCACTCATTGAGTATGTTTTTCTGACTCATGCCCATATTGACCATTCCGGACTTTTGCCATTGCTGTACAAGCAGGGGTTTCGCGGCAGAATATATGCAACTGCTGAAACAACGGCGCTCTGTTCCATTATGCTTGCCGACAGCGCCCATATCCAGGAAACAGACGCCGCTTCCGAAACAAAGAAAAATCTTCGTACCGGCGGTCCGGAAGTCATTCCGCTCTATACCGCCGAAGACGCAGCAAACACAATGAATTTCTTTAACCCCTGTGAATATAATGAAATATATATGATCGACGAAGGTCTTTCCATCCGTTTTACCGATGCCGGACATCTTCTGGGTTCTTCGTTTATCGAGTTTTTTCTGGAAGATCAGGGGAAAACCGTAAAACTTGTCTGTTCCGGCGATGTCGGAAATATAAATCAACCGATTATCAAAGATCCTCAGGCTATTTCGGATGCAGACTATTTACTCATTGAGTCCACTTATGGAATGCGTCTGCATGATACAGTGAAGGAGCCGATACCCATTCTGATTGATGTCCTCAAAAAAACATTTGAAAGAAAAGGATCGGTGATAATCCCTTCATTTGCTGTCGGCAGAACGCAGGAACTCCTGTATTTTTTCCGGGAAATCAAACAAAACCATCTTTTGCCGCATGATATGGAAGGTTTTCAGGTCTATGTTGACAGTCCGCTTGCTAATGAGGCAACCGCTGTTTTCCTGCAGTGCGATCCGATCTGCCTTGATGAGGAGACGCTTGCCATCATGTCAGAAGGAAAGAACCCGATCTGGTTTGACGGCCTGAATACTACCGTTTCTTCCGAAGAATCAAAAGCTCTTAATGCTGATCCTGCACCCAAGGTTATTATTGCTTCGGGCGGCATGTGCGAGGGCGGCCGTATCAGGCATCACCTGAAACACCACCTTTGGGATGAGCGAAATATGATTCTTTTCGTCGGTTATCAAGCTGTTGGAACTCTTGGCAGAATCATACATGACGGAGCGCCATCCGTCAAAATCTTCGGAGAGCAGATCGATGTTAACGCCGAAATTGCTGTATTGGACGGTGTATCCGGCCATGCGGACAGGGACGGTCTTCTCCGTTGGCTCTCAAACTTTGAAAAGAAGCCTTCCTATGTCTTCGTTAACCATGGTGATGATGAGTCCTGTACAGCATTTTCAAAAAGTATTACAGAACAGTTTTCGATTCCGTCTCTCGCTCCATATTCCGGCTCAGAGTTTGATCTTCTTTCAGGAGAATGGATCCGCCTGACAGATCCGGTTCTGAAAAAGAAAACAGCTCCATCCGGTGACGGTGCAGCCTCAGTAAAAAAACAAACCAACGGTGATTATCTTGAACTTAAAAATGCGCTTCTGGATCTTACAACTTATATCGGCCGTATTTCGGGTCATGCCAATAACGAGTTCAGGGAACTTACACGAAAAATCCGCGCCCTGATCAACGATCAGGAGAATTGAATTCCGGATCGCCTGGCAGATGAACATGTTCGGCGGCCATTTTTCTGCGCGCGTCTGTCATATCCGCATAATGTTTCCGTGTAGTATCAACTGATGTGTGTCCGAGTACGTCGGCGACCAGATAGATATCTCCCGTTTCATTGTACAGATTTGTCGCATATGTACTGCGAAGCTTGTGCGGGCTGATCCTGCTTTTCAGCGGAGCAGCGACAGATGCATATTTTTTTACAAGATTCTGTACCGCTCTCTGTGTAATCCTGCGGCGCTGAAGGCTCAGAAACAGAGCATTTTCATGCCCGGGGAGCGCCTCTGTATCAGCCCGCTCCTCCATATAATCCGCAAGCGCTTCTGCCACCTCCGGAGGGAAGTAGAGTACAACCTGGTTACCACCCTTGCGGGTTACAATAAAGGCGTTATTTTCAAGATCCACATCGTTTATATTGATTCCGACACATTCGCTTACGCGGATACCGGTCCCCAGAAAGAGAGAAAGAATTGCAAAGTCACGTTTTGCCGTAATTTTCTGGTATTTCTGCTGTGCTTTTGTCAGTTGATCGCCGTTCTGTGCCTGTTCAAGCATACGAACCATCTCATCGCGGTTCAGCCTGATGATCGGCTTTTCATGAACCTTGGGGAGGGGAACCAGTTCCGTAACATTTGAATTAATCCGCTGGTTTTTGAAAAGATAATCATAGAACGACCGGATTGCACACAACTTCCGTTTAATTGACAACTCATGGTTCACAAAAACTTTGTTAGGTACCGAATCATTACCGTCATTCTTCAGGTAGTATGTCAAGTATTCCGTGTAGGCGATCATATCGTTGCGGGTAAGTTTTTCAAGATCACGATCATCAAATAAAATCACTGGTTTGTCTGAAAAACTGATACGTTCATCGTGCAAAAACCGAAAAAAGGTTCTGAGATCGATCGCATAGGCAAGCCGTGTAAACGTACCGGTCGATATTGCAATGGCCCTCAGGAAGTCAGAACAGGCCTGAGGGAGATCTTTTGTGATTTCACGAATCTGCAGGATTCTTTTTGCGTCAATCTCTTCTCTGTACTGATTTCTGTTTTCTGCCACCTTTTTTCTCCGCCTTTATCCTTTTTCCTCAATATGTTTCAATTTGATGTTTAACTATTCGCAAAACTATGGTTTAGCGAATAGTTAAATGCTATAACAGAATATCATTCCCCGCCTGCAATTGTCAAGATTATCTATCACTCAGCTTCTTCTGGTTCATAGCTTTTCCGATATTCTTCAATCGCTGCACGAGCCAGTTCATCGCAACGGTTGTTTTCCGGATGATCAGAATGTCCTTTGACCTTAATAAACTCAACGTGATGTTTTTTTGTCTGGGCTGAAAGGATGAACCACAGGTCCTGATTCTCTACTTTACCTCCCCCGCTGGTCTTCCATCCGTTCTTCATCCAATTGTCGATCCAGTGGTCATTAAAAGCCTGAACCAAATAATTGCTGTCAGAATACAACCTGACATTGCAGGGCTCTTTCAAAGCCCCTAAACCGCTGATCGCAGCAAACAGTTCCATCCGGTTGTTCGTCGTTCCGGCCATATATCCGCTGAGCTCTTTCCTGTGCGGGCCAAATTCAAGAATCGCAGCCCAGCCACCCGGGCCCGGGTTACCGCTGCATGCTCCATCTGTATAGATATTTACGTTCTTTCTGTTTTCACCCATCTTTGAAACCATTCCTTATTCTTTTGACATATCGCGGCTTTTCCGCGCGCACGCCTCCATAGCGTCCATAATCGCTGCCCGAAAACCTTTTCTTTCCAGTTCTTCAACGGCTTCAATCGTCGTACCCCCGGGAGAACAGACCGCGTCTTTCAGCGCGGCCGGATGGGTTCCGGAGGAAAGTACCATCAATGCACTTCCGAGAACACTCTGAGCCGCCATTTCATAAGCATATACCCTTGGAAGGCCTTCCTTCACTGCCGCATCAGCCATCGCTTCAATCATCATGTAAACATATGCCGGACTGCTCCCGCTTACGGCAACGACTCCATCAAATAATCTTTCGGGGAGAATCCTGGTTTTTCCGACTGAATCAAAGATTCCTTTCGCATAATCAAAATCTTCTTTGGAAAAGGTGGTATCGTCACAAATAGCGGTCATCCCTTCGCCAACCAGCGCCGGCGTGTTCGGCATCACGCGAAGATACGTTGCTGTAGTGCCTTCCAGTGCTTTCTGAAGCATCCGTACCGTCCATCCCGCAGCAATGCTGAGAACCGCCTTACCATCCAGTACGAGCCTGATTTCATCAAGCACATCCTGCACATAAATCGGTTTCACAGCAAGAATAATCAGATCAGACCGTTCGGCCACTTCAATACAGTCATTGGCACAAATAACCCCCGGTATATCCTCTTCCAGTTCACGAATCCTGCGAGAACTGGTATCGTAAGCCACTATCTGCCCTGCTTTGACGTAATCCGCTTCCACAATACCGCGTAAGATGGCTGAACCCATATTGCCGGTTCCGATCATACCAATTGTCCCGATCATAGGATTTTCCCTCCCCGTCCGTTATCTTTCAGTGATTATAGCACGAAACCCGCTGACTGCATAGCAGCGGCAGCGGGTTTAGCTTTCAAAGGATGAATTTACGGATATCTGTCGGTTTGTTTTCACCCTTCATGTGTTCATTCACATAAGTTTCGTCAATCTTCAATTCAAAAGGCGGCATATTTTCGTCCCCTGCGTTGAAAAGAACATCCTCCAGCAATTGCTCAAAGATCGCATGAAGCCTTCTCGCGCCGATGTCTTCTGCGTTTTCATTTGCATTGTATGCAGCTTCCGCGATTGCAGAAACAGCACTTTCATCAAAGCTGATCATCACCTTATCAACAGCAAGCAGTGCCTGATACTGTTTCGTCAGCGCATTCTCCGGAACCGTCATAATCTGTTTAAAATCTTCACGGGTCAGGCTTTTCAGCTTCACATGCACCGGAAAACGACCCTGCAATTCCGGAATCAGGTCTGTCACTCTGCTCACATGGAATGCTCCTGCAGCAATGAACAACATATAGTCAGTCCGAACTGCACCGTACTTAGTGCTGACTGTACAGCCCTCCACAATCGGCAGAATATCCCGCTGAACGCCTTCCCTGCTGACATCAGGCCCATGCGCACCGTTTGCGCTTGCAATCTTGTCGATTTCGTCGATAAAAACAATCCCGTTCTGTTCGGTCCGTGTCAGCGCTTCTTCCTGCACAGCATCATTGTCAATCAATTTGG